>TARA_B100000963_G_scaffold140093_1_pt1 | contig 27010 bp, 15 predicted proteins | sample TARA_B100000963 | Tara Oceans TARA_B100000963 (sample SAMEA2622097) | marine metagenome | biome: marine biome (ENVO:00000447); feature: surface water layer (ENVO:00002042); material: "saline water (ENVO:00002010), including plankton (ENVO:xxxxxxxx)" | depth 5 m | reverse complement strand
CTAGGGGATGATCACAAGGTTCACCTTCTCCAAGATATTCTCGACCAACTCAACCTTGGGGAAATGCCTCCAAAGAAAAAAGGTCTCCGGCAACCCCTAACCACCGAAACCCAGGAGGTGATTTCATGGCTTACGCAAACCCTGCTCGATTTGGATGAGAACAGAGGTCCGCAACAAACCGTCCTTCGTAGGCTTAATCGTCGTGAATACCGAAATACCCTCCGTGATCTTCTTGGCTTGCAATCGCTGCCTTTTGATTTCACCCAGAATTTTCCCGCCGATGAAAAGGATCATGGCTTTACCAACGTCGGTGATCGTCTGACCCTTTCCGATCAGCATCTGAAGGCATACCTCGAAGCAGCCGACCGCTACCTGGGCATGGCTTTTCGGTTCGAGAAGGAAATTGCTCCGCAATATCAGGTCATTCGTCCTGAGGATTGGGGCTATCCGAGCAGGCAGGACAAAACTCCATGGATGTACCGGATTCACAAACCCAATCAATATCTGGATTTCGCCGCCGGAAAGAAACAGCTTTCCGATCACTTCGACCTGGGAACCTTCCCCCACGACTGGTACAGGCGGAGCAAGGGGATTCAAGTGGCGGGGTACTACAAAATTTCCCTGAGCGCAGAGGCAGTCCGAAGGCTTTCTCATCCCTATGACCCCAAAATGATTCCAACCGATCTTTCTTCACCCATGCAACTTGCCCTGTTCGTTTCGAGAGGCGCAGAGGGCATGGGCTCGGACTCCGTTAAATCGAGAGCGAAAATCGGACATTGGGATTTGGATGATCACAAACGAAATAGATACGAGAAGACCGTATGGATGGACAAAGGGGACGTGCCCTTTCTCAACTGGGACAACGGACCAGGACCGTCAGACTACTGGATGCGCGACATTTGCAAGAAATACCACACCGACATTGAATTTCGCGGAAAGCAGGGTTCGCATGCCTGGCACGTCGTGGGGAAGGACTTGGTTCCCGGGCGCATCGTATCCGAAGTTTGGAAAGGGCCCGTAGTCCGGGTGCATGATTTCAGGATGTACGGTCCGCTTCCTCAAACCTTCGACTCGAAAGCTTTAAAGGTGTTTCTTGACGGCGAACGAGATCTTTCGAAAGCCGACTTGGCCTTGGCCTTTACCCGTTTTGCTCGCCGAGCCTTTCGACGCCCGGTTTCGAAGCCGGAGATCGAACCTTATTTGACTATTGAAAGGAATGCCCGCATGAAGCTTGGTCGAAACCGTCAGGAAGCATTCCTGCTTGCCCTCAAAGCCATGCTGGTTTCGCCCGATTTTCTTTACCTGAAGGAAAAAAAATCCGAGTCCGAACGGTTGGGGCCCTTCGAAATCGCCAACCGCCTGTCCTATTTTCTCTGGTCCTCCTTGCCCGATAACGAGCTTTTTCAAATGGCCAAGGAAAACAAAACCGACAGCCGGGCTTCAATGAAAGAGCAGACCGAGAGGCTTTTGAGCGATCCACGAAGCAAATCCTTCGTTCGAGGCTTCGCCGATTCATGGCTTCGTTTGGACAAGCTGGGAACCATGCCTCCCGCCTCGTTGAAGTTTCGGGAATATTATCGCTACGGATTGAAGGAGGCCATGCTTGAGGAAACGCACCGTTTCTTGGGTAACGCCATTAAAGAAAACGCTCCTCTTACTGATTTCATTCACTCGGATTACGGATTCCTCAATCAGGATCTTGCCCGTCACTACGGCATGCGGGGAATAGAGGGAATCCATTTCCGAAAGGTCTCCTTTCCCGAGGACAGTGTTCGAGGCGGACTGCTTGGTCAGGCAAGCATACTCACGCTCAGTGCAAATGGAGTGGACACTTCTCCGGTCATTCGCGGGATTTGGGTCCTGGAAAGTCTGCTCGGCACTCCCCCCTCCCCTCCTCCCCCTGACGTCGAACCCATTGACCCCGACGTCCGCGGAGCCCAAACCGTGAAGGACCTTTTGCAGAAACACCGCTCGGTTCAAGCGTGCGCGGATTGCCATGCCAAAATCGATCCCTATGGGTTTCCTCTCGAATATTTTGATCCGGTGGGTGGCTATCGGCCCACTTACTACCGGTCCCGCTTTTGGAAAAACTCCACGCAAACCACGCAGCTTTTCCCTGGCAAACCGATTGACGGTTCCGCCATTCTGACCACCGGAGAAAAACTCTGGGGGCCAAGAAGTCTCAAGAAGGCATTGCTTTCGAAAAAAAAGTTGCTCGCTCAAAACCTTACCGAACAGCTTTTGACTTATGGAACGGGACGAACCGGGAGCATACGGGACAAGAATGAAGCCAAGGAAATCGCCGAATCGGTGATTTCCAATGGTTTCGGTTTCCGTGATCTGATCGTAAAAGTCGCCACCAGTCAGGCTTTTGTCAGAAAATAATCTTCCTTTCATTCCGCTTTCTCATCGCGCCAAACTCTCAATTGGGGTAAGAGAAGACTCCTTGAGACACTTCCCATGATTAAGATTTTCCTCCTCCTTGGTTTCCTTGCCCCACTGGCTGCAAAAAACACCTTCACGCCGATCAGTGATCCTGACAAACTTCCGAAGACCGCCCTTGAACTCTGGAAAGGTTATGATGCCCGGGCCGAAGACCTCGAGGTGAAAATCATTGAGGAATGGAAAACCGATGAAGTCACCACCCGTTACCTGACCTATAAGGTCGGTCGGTTCAAGGGAGCCGATTCCCGCGTGGCCGCCTATTACTCGTTTCCCAACAAGCCTGGAAAACACCCGGCATTCGTCTGGTCTCATGGCGGAGGTCAGCGGGCCGAGCGCAACCGAAGCGAATATTTTGCGAAACAAGGGTTTGCGAACGTCGACGTCAATTGGCTTGGACGGCCCGTAAAGGAGAACATTGAAGCCAACACCGACTGGGGAAAAGTTGACCCGACGCAAGGTCCTCGCTTCTACTCCAAAGCCTTACGCCAAGGATGGAAGGTAAACTTGCTACCCGATGAATTTTCGATCGATCCTATCCCCAGTCCCCGCAACTCCAACTGGGTTCTCCTTTCGATGGCAGGTCGTCGGGCGATTACTTTCTTGGAGAGGCAATCCGAGGTAAAAGCCGATAAAATTGGGTTCACGGGCTTTTCCATGGGCGGAATGATCACTGCCCTCACCGCTACTGACCCACGGCTCAAAGCGGTCGCTCCCTTTGTTGGTGGAACCGCATTCAAATACGTCGATTTCCCCGGAGGGATTGTCGGCAGCAGCAAGCGCGCTCAATTTCAAAATCTCGACATGTACAAGAAGGTCATCGATCCCGTCGCTTCTTGGCCCTACGTCCAATGCCCAGTCGCCTTCATTACCTCTTCCAACGATTTCCACTCCACCTTCGAAAGAATTTATCGATCGATGGATTTGCTTCCTCATGGCGACTGGAGAGTGTCCTCCAACATTCACTACAACCACGGAGTTGGACCCGAAGAATGGGCCTTGCTCAACCTTTGGTTCAAGAAATATTTGGGGGATGAGCAAATTGTAATCCCCCAAACTCCCCCGTCCGAGTTCTCCATGGACAAAGGAGTCGCCACCTTCTCCGTATCTCCGAAAGCGATCAATCGCCTGGCTGGAGTCAAAATCTACTACAGCTACGATCCGAATTCCCGCACCCGTTTCTGGCATTTGGCCGAGGCCACGAAAACGAACCACACTTGGAAAACGGAAATTCCCGTCTACCCAAAGCTTCCACTCTACGTTTTCGGGCATTGCCGTTACCAGTTGGATCAGGAAATGACTTTGCAAGTTGGCAGTTCCAAGACTTTCTCGATTAATTCAAAAGAAGCGATCCATGAACCACATGACGTAGATTTAAAAGAATTGTCGAAGCTGGCCGGGAGCGGACTGATCGAAGACTTTTCCAATGGAACCGCCGACTGGTCCAGTCGCAACGGAGACAGCATCACCACCTACAAACTTCAGAGCCCGATGATCAATCGCTCCAACCATAAGGTCCTGGCCTTCACCATCGATCCCCAGGGTCGTGATCACACCCTTCGCCTGCGTTTGGGCAGTTCCTTTCTGAGTAGGGAAAACAACCTCGGAAATTTCACCTTCAGCACCAGGCTGTCCGGCAACGGTCCGCAAAAGATTCTCATCGATCGTACGGATTTCAAGAGCGAAAAGGGTACGGAATTGGAGTGGGCTAAGGTATCCACCTTCAACGTTACGCTGGTGGACCTTAAGCAAAGGGAAACTGTCCGCCTGACTGATCCTAAAACGCACTCTATCCTAAAGCGGATTGAACTAATCGATCGTCCCTGATCATTTTCTTGTCCGATAACTTATTGGGCTTGGTCGGATGCATATAATAAAAGGTTCTATTACCATCAAGAATACGGCGATAATTAGGCATGAAGATATCCTCGATTAACTCGGAAGTCGGGGCACATCCCATCACTAGGCTGAAAATCAAAAAGTAACGGAAGAGTTTCATTCCATTAAATCGCTCAAGGGAATTAGCCTCCGACGTTGAAAATTCAGCGTCAAGACCTTTCGGCAAACTTATCGAATCTCATATTATTCTCTATTGCCCTGCAGTCATCGAATGACAAGTCTTTGAGAATGATTTATCGTAAGAACGTTTTAATTTGCCTAGTCCTTCTCACCGGAAGCATAAGGCTTTCAGCCGAACCACCAAACATTCTTTTCATCTTCACCGATGACCAGTCTCATCGCTCGGTCAGTTGCTACCCCGAAGCGCCTCCCTGGGTAAAAACGCCCAACATTGACTCCCTGGCAGACAATGGGATTCGTTTTGCCAATTGCTACATGGGTTCATGGTGTATGGGTTCACGGGCCAGTTTGCTCACCGGACACCAAACTTATGGCGTTCGATCCATGCGTATGGAAGGTCCGTACCCGGGAAGCGAATACGAAAGCGAAAAATGCCCCTTTTGGCCTGCCGTTTTCAGAAAGAACGGATATCAGACGGCTCAGGTCGGAAAGTGGCATACGGGCACCGACAACGGTTTCGGGCGTGATTGGGATTTTCAAAAGGTATGGAACCGTCCCGCCTTTCCCGAGAATTCCGGAAATTATTTCAAGGAACAACTCATTCAGACAAATGGCAATAAAGCGGTAATGACCCAAGGCTACTCCACCGACAACTATACGAAGTGGGCTGAGGAATTCATTCGCGGAGATCACGGAAAGAAAAAGGACAGTCCCTTCTATCTTTGGGTCTGTTACGGGGCAGTGCACGGACCGTTCACTCCCGCAACCCGTCACCTCGAGGAATATCCGCAAGCAAGGGTACGGGTACCCAGGGACATTTATCCGCCCCGGGCCGGAAAACCCAAGTACTCCCGTGAAAAGGAACAATGGATCCCAGGAGAGTCAGGCCTTCCGGTTCTCAAGGCAAAAAGCTTCTCCGGACGCACGGTCAGTGGAAAGTTCATTCACGGCACTGACCTTCATTCTCTGGAAAGGCAATACAACCAAGGAGTCCTTGCGATTGACGAAGGAGTGGGCAAATTAATCAAAGCGCTCAAGGAAACGGGCCAATATGAGAATACGCTGATTGTCTTTGGCTCAGATCAGGGCATTGCCTGGGGACAAAAGGGTTTCCAAATGAAGCTTGCCCCCTATGACGGGACCATACGGGGTCCCCTGATTATGAGTATGCCTGCGAAGTTTCCTACGGGTAAAGTCTGTCCCAAACCCGTTGGCGGAACCGATCTGGTACCCACTTTCTTCCGCCAAGCGGGCTTGACCCTTCCTTGGAAAATGCATGGGCGCGACCTCACTCCTCTGCTTGAGAATCCCGAGCGGAAGGATTGGAAAAGCCCCCTTCTTCTCGCTCATACGGGAATGAGCTTTGGGGAGGATTGCGACGAAGTCATGGATATGAAGGATGATCCCATTTATCAAAAGCAGGAAGTTCCCTGGTGGGTCTCCCTGCGTACCGATCGCTACAAATACATTCGCAACCTTTTGCCCGGAGAAACCGAGGAACTTTATGACATGAAAGAGGACCCGGAAGAACTGGTCAACCTTGCCATGAAAGAGGCAAACCTTCCCTTGCTTCGAAAATTTCGGCGGCGGGCAATCAACGAGCTAGAAAAAACGGACTGCAAGTTTGCCCGAAAAATGCCCCCTGTGCTCAAACCCTAGAGATGCTTGTCGAACCATTTCTCGATGTCATCGACCATGGGCAAAAACCATGGGTGACGATTCCAGCATCCATGCTTTCCGTCTTCGTAATGAGTAAGCAATTGGGTGGGCACGCCCAGCTTTTTCAGTTTATCGATCGATGGTTGCACTTTGGACGGATCCTCGGCTCCGCCAAATTGAAAAAGAATGGGGGGCGTATTCTGGTCGATATGGAGATGAGCGTCGGCTAACTTGTAAACCCCGGGCTTTTCCTTGACCGTCCCGCCAAACAGGAAGATGGCATTGGCTACTGGATTCTTCGCCGTGAGCGAACGTTCGGCAACGCTACCGGTGGAAATTTCCATGGGCCCGGACATAACCACCGCGGCTTGGACTTCTGAAGAAAAATCCTGATTCCCTCCTTTTCCGCGCAAAGTCTTGACCTTCGCAGTGGTGGCAAGTAATCCGGCAAGGTGCGCTCCTGCCGAGCCACCCACCACTCCAATTCTTTCGGGGTCGACCTTGTACTTCCCGGCATGAGCTCTGAGGAATCTGACCGCGGCATGACAATCATGGATATTGGCTGGGAAAAGAGCCTCTTCAGCCAACCGGTAATCAATCGCCATGGAGACAAAACCACGCTTGGCCATTTCCAACCCCATGGCCCGAAACTTGATTTTGTCCCCCTTGATCCAACCTCCTCCATGGATGATCAAGGCGGCCGGATGCGGACCTTTCCCCTTGGGCATAAAAAGATCAGCCAACATTTTCCTAGGTCCGTATTCGGCATAGGTCAGGTCAAGCATTTGGCTCACCCCTTCGGGAACTTGGACGCTTGGTCGGCTCGCTTGGGAGTCCGGCCACTTGGCAGGAGGCTGAGTGGGAACGCCTGATACTTTCATGCGCTGGACGTGAACGCCCCCAAAACCGCTCAAATACAGATCGCGCAACTGGGTACCGCCAAAGGCGCAATTCACCGCCCGCTCGGGACAAGCGATCTTGTCGAGTAACTTGCCACTCGAATCCCAAATCCAAATGTGATTGGGTCCCGCGCAATAAACGTTCCCGACCCGGTCCACACACATTCCATCGGCCCCCTTGAGCTCGGGTTGACCATCGTCCATTTGGGCAAAGAGCTTCCTTCCGGACAAGCCTCCGTTCTTACTGACCTTGAAAGACAGGATCTTCTTCGGAACGTATTCGGATACGTAAAGGGTTCTCTCATCGGGGCTGAGGATCAACCCATTGGGGGTCTGCACCTCCGAAGCGACGGTTTGGGCTTTGCCCTGCGGGGAAACGTAAACGACTTCCCCCGGTCCGGTCAGGGTAAAATAGACGCCCCCCGTCCGGTCTACGACCAAGTCATTGGGTTTCCGGCGTCTGTCCTTTGACAAATCCTGCTGGTGAAGCAGCATCCATTGGTTATCCTGATTCAGACAACGGATCGCACCCGTACCGTTGTCCGCAAAGTAGGTTTTTCCATGGTTGAAGAAACTGGCGCTGAAGCGCTTTTCCTTGGCCACCACGTGCCACTTTTTTTGCTTGGGGACGAAACGCTTCGCAACCTGAGACTTCGGATCGGGAACGGTCAGGGCCCAACCCGACCAGGAAGGCCCGTCCGCCAATTCGAAATCATCGGAAACCAGTTTGAGAGGTTCCGACCGGTCCACCGGGGAATTGCCCGATAGCGCGGTAGCGAAGGCAAACAAGACAAGCAAGGGATATTGAACGACGTTCATTTCTTGGGACTTGTTTTTTTGGGAGGCCTTGCCGGGCGCCGGAAAGCATCCGTCATCGGAGAGGTCTCAAAGAATTTGCCGCCATCCTCCAAACGGGGATCGTTATGATCGCTCAAATAATTCATCAAGCGGGACCGAAGTTTTCTTACGGTTTTGGCATAAGCGGGATCTTGAGCGAGGTTCTTCATTTGATCCGGATCCCTGTTCACGTCGTAAAGTTCCTCGCGGGGACGCTTGCCATATGCATGCTCGAAAAAGGGTTTCACCTTGGGATCCTTACGGTTCGTAACGATCCAAGCCTTGGTTGGGCCGGCATCCTCGTCTGCCAAGGTCACGAAGGTTTGATTTTCCAGCAGGGAAAAATCTGGTTCCTTGGGAGTATCAAGAAGATACGGGTCTCCAAGAGGCCAACGGTCAGGCTTGAAATTGATCACAAACTGAAAGTCCTTGGTTCGAATCGCTCTTTGAGGATAAGGGAGGTATCCCGGACGGGAAGAATAAACGTGACGTTCACGACCCGTTATCACCGCATCTCGACTCGGGTCCACTTGGCCCTTCTTTTGGGAACGGAGGACTTTCCAAAGGCTCTTGGCCGACATCACCTCAGGCACCGCCACCTTACCCGCCTCGAGAAAAGTCGGGGCCAAGTCGGGTAAACAAACGAAATCATCAACCACCCTGCCTCCCGTTACGCCCGGTCCGGCAATGGCAAGACACACCCGGGTACCGAAATCGTACAAATTGCATTTCCCATGCGGAAAACCGGGGGGGCCATGGTCTCCACTCACCACGATGATCGTGTTTTCATACTCTCCCGCTTTTTTCAGTTCCTCTATCAAGAGTCCCAAACCTGCATCGAAGGCGGCAATCTCGCCGAGGTAATCGGCAAAGTCCTGTCTGACTGCGTGAACGTCGGGTAAAAACCCAGGCATCTTACCCTTGAGATCATCGGGATCGATCCCCCAGAGTTTTAATCCCGAGCCCTTGGTCCATTTGCGGTGAACGTTCGTTGGACCGAACCAGTAGGCAAAAGGCTGACCGGCCATTCTCGCTTCCAAAAAGGACTTGAAGTTTCCTCGTGCCTCTCGGTAAAGCTCTTCCTTGGCGACACTTATCCGGATTCCCTTTGCGGTCCTTGCCGAAACGTACTGCGAAAATCCATTAAATTTGCCTCCGGCCTTGGAAAAGGCATTGGCCTGTCCTCCAATCCCGGCATCCCGAGGTGCTCCGGGTGACCAAACCTTGTAGGTGAAACCCAAGTGATAACCTGAATTTTGCAGCAGCAAAGGCCAGGTCGGGATCTTCTCATCCCACACCGCCCCCTGGAGAATGGCCCCACGACCCGTCTCCCAAAAATTCCGACCCGAAAGAATGGCGCTTCGACAAGGCGTGCAGGATGGCGCATTGACCGAGGCATTCGTGAAAAGCACGCCCCTTTTCGCCAGTTTGTCGAAATTCGGTGTCTTGGCGAGATCGTTCAGTCCTCCGGATCCTTCAATCTCCGCATAGATGGAAGCTTGCCTACCCCAATCATCGGCAAAGGCGAAAAGGATGTTCGGCCTATTCGCAAAGACAAAATTCGAACTCAGCGAAAGGCAGCAAAAAAGGAACAAAAGGGAATTTATGGTCATAATCCAAGGATTAGTTCGATTCACCTTTCAGCCCAAGCGTAAAGCTACTCGTTGATCACTTTTGATCATCGAGTTGGCACTCAATGACGCAAAGGGCTCACTTGTTTGTTCAGATAAACTCGTTGATCAAATTCTCCAGCATTTCCTGACGGCCACTGGCGATCGTAGGTTCGCCATTGCTCATTGCAAACTCCTCAAGTTCCTGAAAACTGGCGGTGCCGGCTTCCACCTTGGCCCCGATATCCCGGTCAAAGCTGGAGTAACGTTCGTCCACGAATTTGGCCAGACGACCGTCTTCACGAATCGCGTGGGCGATTTTCAGACCACGGGCAAACGCATCCATCCCTCCAATGTGCGCATGCATCAAATCGATGGGCTCGTGAGATTCACGTCTGCGCTTGGCGTCAAAGTTCAATCCCCCCGTGGTGAAGCCACCCATCTCGAGAACGACCAGCATGATTTGAGTGGTCATGTATACGTCCGTGGGGAACTGATCGGTATCCCAACCAATCAAGGTGTCACCGGTATTCGCATCAATGCTTCCCAAGGCATCCGCATTTGCGGCTACGGTCAGGTCGTGCTCAACGGTATGGCCTGCCAAGGTTGCATGATTCGTTTCGATGTTCAGTTTGAAATGATCCGTCAAACCGTACTCTCGAAGGAAATTAAGGCAGGCTGCGGAATCGCTGTCATACTGATGAGTCGAAGGCTCACGAGGTTTGGGTTCGATATAGAAAGGTCCGTCAAAACCAATGCTTTTGGCATGATCGACCGCCATGTGCATGAAAGCGGCCAAGTGATCGAGCTCCCGCTTCATGTTGGTATTCAGAAGCGTTGCATAACCCTCTCGGCCACCCCAAAAGGTGTAGCCCAAACCATCCAACTCCTTGGTGACCTCCAAAGCCTTTTTCACTTGGGCGGCGGCGTAGGCGTAAACCGAAGCATCCGGAGAAGTCGCGGCTCCCTGAGAATAACGCGGATGAGCGAACAGGCAAGCGGTCCCCCATAACAATTGGACGCCGGTTTCAGCCTGCTTTTCCTTCAGTTTGGCAACCACCTTGTCCAAAGCGGCATTGGAGGCGCTCAAGTCGTTCAACTCAGGGGCAACGTCACGATCGTGAAAACAGTAGAATTCGATTCCCATCTTATCGAGAAATTCAAAGAATACGTCGACCCGAGCAACCGCGTTTTCCACGGAATCACTCTTGTCGTCCCAAGGCATTTGGGCGGTTCCCTGCCCGAAGGGGTCGGCCAACTCATTGCGCATGACATGCCAATAGGCTCCGGCAAAACGCATGTGTTCCTTCATGGTTTTCCCACCCACTTCCTCCGTTGCGTTGTAGTGCTTGAAAGCAAGGGGATTTTTGGAACTGGGTCCCTCGTATTGAATCTTATCGCAGTTGAAATGTTGCATGGGAAATGGGCTATTTAGGGTTACTTGAAACGGTAATTATAAAGAACCAAAGCTTTTTTGGAAACCGTATTTTGCGTATTTCTTCCGCTGATTTGCAACTAGGGTTTCGAGCCTTTTCAAACACTTTTCATGGGCTCGATTTTTTCCTGGCAAAACCCACCATTGACTTGCTCCGATCATTCGACCCAGCCATTCTTCGATGATGTTTCGTACCATTTTTTTCTTTCTCCTCGGGGTGGGTCTTTGGGGGCAAACGCCACCCTACGACGTTTTTCCCGATGCCGACCCTCCCTATTATCGTTTGCGTTACGAAGCCAATCCGGATCCGGGCAAACTTCAATTTCCGGTGAAATACACAGTTTGGATTCCCGAAGGGGTGGAGCGATTGGAAGGTCTTGTCGTCCATCAGCACGGGTGTGGGGAGGGTTCATGCAAATCGGGTCTCACCGGAGCTTGGGACTTGCACTGGCAAGCGCTCGCCCAAAAACACAAATGCGCTCTCCTCGCCCCCTCGTACGAACAACCCGAAAAAGCCAATTGTCAGTTATGGTGCGATCCGCGCAACGGCTCGGGTGAAGCCTTTCTTCAGGCGCTCAAGGATCTGGGGAAGATCAGTTCACACCCAGAGCTTGGCGAAGTGCCATGGGCATTATGGGGCCATAGCGGAGGCGGTCATTGGGCGGGGGGCATGACTCTTCTATACCCTGAACGGGTGGTTGCCTGCTGGTTGCGATCGGGTGTTCCCCTTCTTGAGGCAAACCCGGAAAGAGAAAATGTTTTGCCCCATGCATGGAACACCGCCGCTCTTCAAGTGCCCATGATGTGCAACCCGGGAACGAAGGAAGGCGTAACCGTCAAGAACGGTCGATTTGCCCGCGTATGGTCTGCCAATCAACGATTCTTTTCAAAAATCCGTCACTCCCATGGACTCATTGGCATCGCCGTCGACCCTCTATCCGCTCACGAATGCGGGAACCAGAGATACCTCGCCATTCCTTGGCTCGATGCATGCCTGGAGGCTCGACTGCCAAAAGTTGCCGGAGAATCCTTACGAAACATGCCTAGCGGTCAAGCTTGGTATGCTCAAATCCTTGATGAAAAAGCGGTTCCCGCAAAGGAGTACTCCGGCAACCCAAACCAAGCCGTATGGTTGCCCAATGCAAAAATCGCCAAACAATGGATGCACTACGTCAAGGACACCGAAATTCCAGACCGCACTCCCCCACCATCTCCCTTCGGCATCCGGGTTTCAGGCAATCGAATCATTTGGCAAGCGCAAGCGGATTTCGAAAGCGGAATTTCCCATTTCATCGTCAGGAAGAATGGCAAGGTCATCGGCCGAGTTCCGGAAAAGCCTACAAATCGCTTTGGGCGTCCTCTTTTCCAAGGGCTTCAATACAGCGACACTCCACTGCAACCCTTGGCCAAAATGGAGTTCGTCGATCCGAATGCGGGGGACTCCCAACAGTACCAAATCATCTCCGTCAACACGATGGGCCTGATGTCGGAAAACTAAGAACGGAGCTCTCTCCTCGCTTATCAAGGAGGAGGAAAAGAACCTGTGGTTTTCATTCTATGGGTATGGTCTTACCCAAGAACTTGGGCTTTTGATCGAGAATCCAGACATCCAGAATCGCTCTCATACGGGCGAGGCATTCCCTTGCTTCCGTTCGGAAGGAACCCATTCCCCTGACGGGTTGAGCGGCAAAGCCGAGCAGGTCAAGGTCATGAGCCAAACCTATGAAAATGGCCCTGCGGGCATGAAACTCCTGCGATATTACTATAAAATCATCTTGTCCGAACACCTCTTTTGCTCGAACCACCGAGTCCAGGGTGCGAAATCCTGCGTAATCACAATAGATTTTGCCAGCCGGCACTCCCAGCGCCACCAAGTCCCTCTTCATTACGCTCGGTTCGTTGTAAGACTTTTGGGCATTATCTCCACTGACCAAAAGGAACTGCACCTTACCCAAAGAATACAGCTCATGAGCGGCTTTGATCCGGTTGATAAAATACTGATTCAGTTGGCCACCCCGGGCAAACTTCGAGCAACCCAGAACGAGTCCAACCTTCCGTTCCGGAAGATTTTCGGTCTGTTGGTACATTCTTTCGCTGGTGTTCCGGTCAATCTCGTATTTGGAAAGCAAAAGAATCACGCCGATGAGAATCACTCCCGCTAAAGAAAGGAAAAGGAATCTTTTCAAAAACTTTTTCAAAAACACAGAATCTTACTTTTGAGGATTTTCGAACCAAACCACATTCTGGCTGCGTTGACCGGCAACGAGGATGTCCATGTGTCCATCGCCATCCAAATCGGTGATCATGGTATCGTAAGCCATTTGATCTCGACTGAGAAGGTGGCGGGTGAAGTTGCCCCTGCCGTCGTTCTCGTACCAGACTGCCAACTTGGACTCATATCCGACCGTACTCATATCAATATCGCCATCCCCATCGATATCTCCGAAATCAGTGGAGTGGGTGGAATCAATCGTGTCATCAATCATATGCTGTTTCCAATTGGGCGCCTCAAACCACATAACTCCCACCCCATGGCCACGAGTTGCGAGGATATCAATCTTACCGTCTCCATTCACATCCGCAGGGGCGGCATGGGTAGCTCCAAATTGTTCGCCGGCACCGGGGAGTAATTCCTTTCGCCAGGGTTTGGTGATATCCTCCTGGGAATAATAAACCGCAAAGTAATTTCCATTTTCAAAAGGTTTGCCCTTAGCGCCCATGGCAAAGTCGATACGGCCATCTCCGTTAATATCTCCAAAGTCAAAGTAATGACTGCCCCCCTGGGCCGTCCCTTTGGCAAGGGGAATAATCGTCCACTCAATGGGTTTCTTTTTCGACACCTTGGGCTTCAGCCAGCAAACGGATCGGGAATACGGTCCCTTGTCATCGGTAAAATCATTGGCGATCAAGTCATTCCTGCCATCTCCGTCAATGTCGAAGGAACGAATGCAGTGAACGCCGAAGATCTCATCGGTGATTTGATGCATCTTCCATTCGCTCGAGGTCGGGTCCTTCTCCGGGCACTCCAACCAAAAGAGCCCGCGAACGAAAGAACCGACGAAATCGAGATCTCCGTCCGCATCAAGGTCATGCAGGACGCTGTGGATGCATCGAGCTTTCATTTTTGCATATTTGGGGCCGGCCTCCGCTATGACTTGCTTCTTTTCGTAACCCGGCCCGAGGGCAAGGAATACCTTGCTATCCGCGGAAAAGAGAATTTCCTGATCGCCATCCTTGTCATAATCGTGAGCGGTCGCGGAGTTTACGTGGGAACCGGAAAAGATTTCGTGACGGGGCCAATTCGCATCCTTTGCAACCAGCGTGAAAAAGAGAAGCGCTTGTGATGAAAGAACAAATAAAAGTTTAAAAGTCATGGCTAATCTCCTTTGTTTTTAATGAACAAGCTCGATCCGGCTCCAGTAGGCGGCCTCATGAGACCAACCGGTGGCTTGGTTAAGGAGCTCGACGTTGATGGTCTGGCCCGCGTGCTTGCTTAGGTCGATCTGGAACTTGCTCCATTTCGTTTCCGTTACGTCCTCGCTGAGCTCTTTCTTTCCATTGACCAGAACGACCAGTTTCCAATTGCCCTTCGGGTGATTGGTGACGTCCAGCTTGAGAGTGGTCTTCTTTCCCGTGGGCACCTTGATCTTTCGGGACAACACGCAGGGAACGGTTTTACTGAGCGGATGGGTTAGAAGCACCTTCTTGCGTCCATCCCATTGAGTACGCAACCCGGGCTTCATGGCCGGACCGCCCCAGTCGCGGACCTTCCAACCGGGAGCGAAAGTCGCGACGTCGGCCGCTAAATTCGATCCTGCCCTAGGGGCGTTGTTGGGCTTGGCATCGGTAACCCTCGCCCCCTTTGCCGGTTTCGAGGTTGCGGTTTTCGGATATGGCATTTTGGCATCCACTTCACGACGCCAGTCATGCAGCATCTTCAAGAGCTTCGCAGTGATATGCGGTTTGGACGCGGAGAGATCGTGCTGCTCGCCAAGGTCCTTTTCCAAATCAAAGAGCTGTACGCTCCCCTTTTCGTAGTACTCGAGCAACTTGTACTTCCCCAACCGGATCGCCCCGCCGGGGCTTTGGTATCCGTGGTTGCTGTAATGGGGAAAGTGCCAATAGATAGCGCCCCGGTCATGAGCCTTGCCCCGGAGGGCGGGCAGGAAACTGACTCCGTCGACGTGCTGCTCGGGCAAGGCGGGCAAGCCCGTCATCTCGAGCAACGTCGGGTAGTAATCGGTTCCAGTGACCAAGGCATTGGATTTGGAATTCGGCTTGGTCCGCCCCGGCCAATGAACGATCAAAGGTACTCGTACCCCACCCTCGTAGTTCCAGCCTTTCGCCCCGCGCAGAGGGAGGTTGGAGGAAGCAAAGCGACTGTCCAGAGACTTCCTCGGATGATTGACCCCGCGGTATTGGTTCGATGCGGACATGCCTCCGTTGTCCGCCGTGAAGATTACGATGGTGTTCTTTTCCAGTCCGAGTTCCTTCAACTTCGACCGAATGCGGGCCAGGCTTTCATCGGTGGCCTCGAGCATCCCGGCAAACTCCACGTTGTCCTGCTTTTGCTTTACCCACCAGACGCGCGCATCCTGATGGGTCTGCAGTTGGTCATTCTCCGTCAACGCCTTCAGTTCTTTCTCCGTCAACGCCGGACCATCCGGATTGGATTCAAGAATGAAGTCCGGCCCGGCTTGTTTTGGCATCGCCGCAAGCTTCTTGCGATATTTCTCCACCAAATCCGGGCGCCCCTGGATCGGGTCGTGCACCGCAAAATGCTCGAGGTGAACGAAGAAAGGCCGGTCTTGGTTACGCTCGATGAAATCCAACGCCGCATCGGTCAGTTTGTCGGTGTAGTAGTCACCTTTTTTCGCCGGGAGCTTCGAATTGTAAGCACCCCCAAAAGGATAGTGATAGGAACGGACCCACCCGGTGATCTCCTCGTCGAAACCATAGGCCTTCGGGTCCACCCTCAGGTGGGCTTTACCATAGTTCGCGGTGGCGTAGCCATGACTCTTGAGGGTTTCGGCCAGGGTCACCTCCTCGTCCGGCAAAGCGGTCAGCTTTTCTCCGTGATGAAGTGGCTCGTAGTCGCGCTCAGGACGACCTCCCAGCCACTCGGTCAAATTGGTGCGGGCCGGGTACTTGCCCGTCAGGATACTGGCCCGGCTCGGCGAACAGACGTGACAGGTCGAGTATGCATTGTCGAAAAGGATGCCTTCCTTGGCCAACTGGTCGATCGAAGGCGTTTCATGGAACTGACTGCCATAGCATCCCACGTCCCGCTGGCCCAGGTCATCGACGAGGAAAAAGACGACATTGGGCTTGCGTTTGACTTCGGCACTCAGGCCAAGGATTCCTGATGAGAAGAAGACGAAAAGTAGGGTAAGATTCTTAAGAAGGTTTTTCATGTAGATTTTTGTATATTTCCCAAGTGCATCGTCGAGCTATCGCATCCATTGGGCGTGGATGGTTCATTCGTTAGGATTGCGATCATAGCCATACAATTCTTGTACCGCGTCGCGGTAAAGAATATAGTAAATGTCTTCTATCACTTTTTTCTCCTGTGCGTGCTTTATTCTCTACACCTGCAGACCATTCACGATACGATTCAGAAGTCCTATGCACCTATTTTTCTCTTTGACCGCTCTTTTTTCCTGTTTCATGGCAACCATAAGCATTGGCGCCGAAAAGCCCAATGTCGTCGTGATCATGGCGGACGATTTGGGTTATGCCGATCTAAGTTTTCTCGACGACGCTCCTGCTGACATCAAAAAGATTGGCACGCCGAATCTAGATCGCCTCGCAAATGAAGGGACTTACTTCAGTGCCAGTTACGCAACTGCGCCCATTTGCAGTCCGGCTCGCACGGGATTCATCACGGGGCGCTATCAGACGCGATGGGGGAATTATTGGTATGGGCAGGGTGGCCTTCCAACTTCGGAACTGACGATTCCCAAAGCCCTCAAAAAACTAGGCTATGCCACCAAGAAAATTGGCAAGACGCATCATAACGGCGGTAAAGCGCAGCACCCACTGAAGCACGGATTCGATGAGTTTCTCGGCTTTATTCATCATACCTGGGATTACACGCGGCTCAGCTCAAAGGATCGTGACGCCTACAAAAAAGCCGGCAAAGGCAAATCCCTAGGCATTCTTTGCGTCGGACCCCTGGAGCGCAACAATGGTGAAAAAGTGTCTTTGGAAGATGCCTTTACGACGGAGGTGTTCACGGACGAGGCATGTGCGTACATCTCCCAAGACCACGGAGGCAAACCGTTCTACCTGCAGCTTGCCTACAATGCCATGCACATGCCCACCTATGTGGTAGACCAAGACTACGCCAAAAAAGTAGGTCTCCCGCCTGAGCCCTGGGATCGCGAGGCCGCGTCTTGGACCTTTCCCTATTTCGATCCCAGGAACGGGCCCTGGGCCGCTTGGCACAAGCAATGGGGCCATTTGGGCAAAGTGGATCCTCTTGGCCGCAAACGCTATTTATCTCATCTCATGGCCATGGACGACGGTATCGGAAAAATCATGGATACCTTGAAGGCTAAGGGCTTACGCGACAATACGCTGATTGTATTTCTTTCCGACAATGGTGGCACCATCAATACCTATGCCAACAATGGCTCGCTGCGCGGCTACAAATACATGTTTGGTGAAGGCGGCATCCGCATTCCCATTATCGTCAGCATGCCCTCGAAACTCCCCGCCAACCAACAAAAGAGCACGATCGTTTCGTCGATGGATCTGTTTCCGACGATTATGAATCTCGCGGGCGGCAAGGTACCGGAAAATCTCGATGGCAAGAGCCTGTTGCCGGTTCTTCGCAATCAACCATCGGGCCAGAGACACCACGATACGCTTGTCTGGGACAAAGGAAAAGGGGGTTGCTGGGTGGTGCGTCATGGAAAGTGGAAGCTCGCCCACAATGCCGGTTGGACCCACAGCGACTACGAATTCAAAAACGGCGAGGCCGTCGCAGTTGATGCCCCCTTTACTTACCCCGACGGCATTCAGCTCTTCGATCTCGAAGACGATCCTCGTGAAACTACAAATCTCGCGGATCAACATCCCGAAACGGTTGCCGAGCTGACCAAGCTACATACCGCCTGGCGCTCTCAAATGAGCAAACCTGGACGACCAAAGAATTAGTCTGACCCAAGTTCGTTCTGCAAAAAGAAGATGGAAAAAAGCATGACTGCTTTCATTATTCAGGTGCTCGCTTTGGTGGCGGGCTTCTCGACCGCCGTGTTCGCGTCTGGTGCCGACAAGCCGAACATCCTGTGGATTGTCACAGAGGACATCGGCTGTGACATGGCCTGCTATGGCACCAAGGGCGTTCACACCCCCAACATGGATCAGCTGGCCGCCGAAGGGGCTCTATACTCGCGCGCTTATACCACGGCGTCAGTGTGCAGCCCAAGCCGATCAAGTTTTATGACCGGGTTGTATCCGCACCAAGTGTTTTCCAAGAACATGCGGATTAGGCCGCCTTTGAAAAAGAAGTCTCTTCCGCCCAGAGTGGATATTTTTACGAAGTACATTCGGGATGCTGGCTATACCATTGGGTTCCCGGGTCACCCGAAAAGAGATTGGGGGTTTCTTGAACCCAAAACCAAGCCGTATGACATCACGGATTGGGATGACCTGACCGAAAAGCAGCCTTTCTTTTGCCAATACCAGTTTTATGACACGCACAGGGTGAACAAGAGGACGCCGGAAGGAAAGTTCCTGCCTTTTCTTCCCTGCCCGGAGCATCCCGTTGATCGTGCCTCCATCGAACTACACCCCTACACCCCAGACACGCCTGAAGCTCGTGAAGAACTCGGGGCCTATCTCGAAAATATCAACCTGCTGGATATGAAGATCGGCAACTTGATCAAAGATCTCAAGTCCAAAGGACTCTACGAGAACACCATCATCGTCGTGATGGGGGACAATGGCCCGCCGATATATCGGGGGAAAGGCTTCCTTTACGAGCGCGGAATCCGCATGCCCTTGATCGTTCGTATTCCAGAGTCGTTCAGGCCAGGTTTTGAACTGGGCAACCGGACCGATGAACTCGTATCCGCGTTAGACATGGCAACCACTTTCATTGACTTGGCGGGTGGGCAGGTTCCGAACCATCTGGAGGGACGGATCTTTCTCGGTCCGAATAAGCACCCGGAACCCGAATATCTCTACGCCATGCGGGATCGCCATGGCATGAATGTGGATCGTTGTCGCAGCGTGTGTTCGAAGGAATACAAATACATCCGGAACTACGTGCGTGGAATGACTTGTTTTGAAAACAGCCTCGGTAATGTGGTCGCGAGCACTGCTGGGAAGAAGCTATTTGATCAGGATAAACTCACTGCCGTTCAGGCCGCCTACTATCTGGAGAAACCGGAAGAGGAATTGTACGACCTGAAAAAAGATCCGTTTGAACTCAATAACCTTGCCGAGGATCCTGCCCATGATGAGATCATCAGCTCATTTCGAGCGAAGCTTGATGATTGGATACAACGGACGGGAGACGACGGTCAGTTCGAAGATCCAGAAATGCTCAAGGAAATGGAACGTCTTTGGTCTGAGCAAGTCGAGAAACGGAGAAAGAGGCAAAAGAAGTGAGTCCGCAAGGATGCCAATGCGATTGAAACACCGAGCAGAACAAGCGCATGGAGAACAACGGCTGACCCGCCACGAGTTCGAATGATCTACCGTAATTCCAACACCAGTCCTGCATCCAGCGCGCGCTCCCGGTCAGCCGTGCCTCATGCTTGACGTTCTTCACCTCATTACGATTACTTGACCTAGACTTCCTTCTTCAGGCTGGATATCTCTTCCAGGCCTTTGTTCAACGAGAGTCTCCTTTTCTGCTCACGTAGACATAGTAGGCGCTGAGCATGAGTTCGTCCCTTCCCTTGAACCAAGTATGCAAAGCAGTGGGGCCTTTTTTCAAGTTCATGGTGAAGGTAACCCCCTTGTCCTTGGGATTCACCCTCTTGGTCAGTCCCTCGAACTGGTAGGACTTCTTTTCGGAAATTTTCAAATGATTGTGTCCGCTCATAAAGAGCATGGCTTGGTTGATGGGCAAGGCCGTGCCGCTGCCATCGGGCAAAGTTCCGCTGACCGTTCCATCGGCTTCCTTGGGCCAGCGCCTAAGCTCGATCTCGTACTCCCCTGCCCTCGCCACGTCGATTAACCAATAACCATTCTTCAGCACGCCCCGCCGGATTTGACCCTGCTGGTCGACGAAGACGTCGAGCCACTCGGTGGCGGAAAGCTTGGTCGGGTTCTCGTGCTTGGTACCGATTATGATGCGCTGTTCCTCGTTCGCCAAGTGCTTGACCCCGTCCCACCAGGAATAGAGGTGCTTGCGCATTTTGGCCACCACCTCGGGATAATCTCCGATGACATTCTTCTTTTGCAGGGGATCGGAGGCCAGGTCGTACAGTTCGCGGTCCTCGAGCAGGCGCCAGCGTTTCCACAAAACAGCAGCCTGATCGGCCCGCATTTGGGTCTGTGAGTGGGGGGAGGGATAATTCGAAAAGCCGGGCATGCGGCTGTAATTGATGATCAGGAATCGATCATCGGACACTTGATTTTTCCCACGGAGAACGGAGGCGAGACTGATGCCGTCAAAGGCGGTAGTTTTCTTGGGCTTGATTTGGCAAAGATCAAGCAGCGTGGGCAGAATGTCCTGTACCTGAGTAAGACCACCGATGTCGCGGGGTTCTCCAAGATTTCCCTTGGGCCAGCGGATGAAACAGGGAACCCGGTGCCCGCCCTCCCAGATCTCGGTTTTCTTGCCCCGCATCCCGGCATTGAAATACTGAGGGCCAAGCAGACTGCCATTGTCTGTCTTGAAGATTAGAATGGTATCCTTAGCCAAATTCTCATCTTCCAGGAATTTCATCAGCTCGCCCATATTCCAATCTATATTTCGAATCATTCCCAAATAAAGAGCCAGGCGCTTTTTGAGATTATTATCCAAATGATCGAACTTGGACTGGGCGAGCACATCCGCAATTACTTTGCGGTCCTCTTCCTTGGGCCAGAAGGGGCCGTGGGGAGTGTTGGTGGCAAGATAGCACATGAACGGCTTTTTACTCTTGGCGGACTCCGACATGAAACGTTTTGCCTCATCAAAGAAAACATCGGCGCAATAGCCCTTGAATTGCCTTTCCTTCCCGTTGTGCACATAGACGTCGTCAAAGTAGTCATTGCCCCAATAAGCGGGAACTGAAGGAATGGACGAGGACGGATACCAAACACTTTCCTGAAACCCCCGGTCCTGTGGTCTAAAGGGATAATTGGCTCCCAAATGCCACTTTCCGAACACCCCGGTCGCGTAGCCGGCATCTCCGTAGAAATCTGCGATGGTGGAAACTTCAGGACGGAGCAAGGCCCGCCCGCTACTGACGTTGACCGCGCCATTGCGGGCCGCGTCCAAGCCGGTCAGCAACTGTCCCCGGGTAGGCGTGCACATGGGGGCAACGTGATAATCGGAGAGCCGAATGCTCTGGCCATGCAAGCGGTCCAGATTGGGAGTCTGCAGGATCGGGTTCCCATGAGCGGAGATTTCCGGATAACCTTGGTCGTCGGTCATAATGACCAGGACGTTGGGCCGGGCGATGACCGACAGGCTAAGTTCTGCGAGAATTCCAATAAGAAGAATTGTTCGTATTTTGTTTTTCATAGAGTGTACTGGAAAATTACCTCAAAGTCGTGAGGTAGGCGGCGAGATCCTTCATGGCTTGGGATCGACCGCCCAATTTTTGTTCCGCATCGCACCGTAGTAGGGATAGTAGTCCCAGGGCGCATCCAGTCCGAGAGCCCGCGGATCCTTGGTTTTTTTCAAGCGTTGCTGAAGTTGAACGCTAAGTTTCTTTTGAATCTTGGCGTATTGCGGCTTGCCGGCGAGGTTGTTGATTTGGCCGGGATCCTTTTTCAAGTCGTAGAGTTCCTCGGCTGGTCGCTTGGCGAAAGCTAGGTCGTAAAAGCGTTGGAATTCGGGCTTATTCCGGTTATCCATCAACAAGGTCTTGGTGGGTGAGGAATCAACTTCGCCGAAAGGAATGTAACGGGCGCAGAATTCACGGTCCGGGTTACCCGCCGGCCAGCGGTCAGGCATGTGGTTGAGAATGTACATATAGTCCTTGGTTCGGATTGCCCGGGACGGATAGCCCTTCCCTCCCTTGCGGCACCCGTCGTGACGTTCCATGGCAATGAAGGCGGTCAAACGGGTGGTATTTGGCTGTTTCTCGATAATATCATGCAAACTGTTTGCGTTCATCATCTTTGGAACCGCCAAGCCGGCCGCCTCCAAAAAGGTAGGGGCAAGATCGCTCAGATTCACGAGACCGGAAAAGACACGGCCGGGCTCCCGTATACCCTTTGGCCAGCGAATGGCCAGGGGTACTCGAGTGCCTTGGTCATGAAGGCTGGCCTTGGCCCGTGGAAAAGGCATCCCGTGATCACTGGTCACGACCACAATGGTGTTGTCCGTTTGACCGGCTTTGTCCAAGGAGTTCAAGGCCCGAGCAACCATTTTGTCGAAATGCTCGATCTCGACGTAGTAATCGAGTATGTCGTTGCGCACCACCGGATGGTCGGGGAAAATTTTCGGAACAATCACCTTGGTCGGATCCTTGCCGGTTCGCTTGCCTGCACCCACTTCGTATCCTCGGTGCGGTTCGCTGGTGCCCAGCCAAAAGCAAAACGGCTGATCCTTTTTTACCTGAGCCAAAAAATCATCGAAGTTGGCGGCATAGTCCGCATTTCTGATCATCTTGAAAGGAGGCTTCAGTCGACGCATCTGGAACTCCATGCCGGCTGGATTCATATCCCGACCGCCGACCGCCAAGCGTCCGGGGCCCCACCCCTTGCCGGTAAAGCCAACGGAATATCCCGCATTCGCAAGGACCTCGGTGTAGGTGATGAACTTTTTCGGTAAGGTGCTGTGAATATTACCCGCTTCCTCCAAACGCCAGATCGATTGCCCGGTAAGGATGGCGCTTCGGGAAGGACCGCAGGTTGGAGCGTCGCAAAAGGCATGAGTGAAGCGAATCCCATCCCGCGAAACCCGATCGAAAGCGGGCGTCTTGACTATGGGGTCACCGTTCGCTCCGGTATGGGCATACGACTGGTCATCGGAAATGCAAAACAGGATATTGGGTCGAAGTTCTTCAGCTAGACAAGGTACCCAGAGGAAAAGTAGCCAAGATCGAAAAAAGGAGTTCATGATTTCCTTTTCTTCTTTGGATCCGGATCCAAATTGGATTCGATCTCCTTATCACTGGGAGTGGACGAGTGAACGCCATCCTTGGGAACTTCCATACCTGCGGTCCACAGAATCGCATTGAGCATGATCTTTCGGTAGTTGTCGTCCTGCCAACTGACGTGGTTATGGCCCCCAGTGAACCCGAACCCCCTCCCTCCCCAAGGTCGCTCGTAAGCCCAAGCTACGTGCTGAGTCTCCCCGTTGGCCACCGCCTTGCGTACCGCTGGGTTACCACTGCGGGGACCGTCCGGGCGCTTCAAGGTTTCGGGAGGCGGCAAGTCGGTGAGAATGGGAGTGAATCCTCTGCGATCCTCCACGAAACGCATGTGATAATACCATTCGTCATCCACACTGAACGGTTGCACGCCATTCCAGATGGGATGCATACGCGGTTTGAAATTGGGTTTCCAATGAGGGTTGACCGACCAGTTGAGATCGCAGAACCCACCCATCCATTCGAGAAACTTATCACCGGGGGCTCCGCTGACCGCTTCAGTCGCCCAGTGAATCATGATCACACCGATTCCTTTTCTCATCAGGGCGTCGAATTCCCTGAGCTTGGGATTGAGCAAGTGATTTCCATGGCCCGTGCAAAAGATCACGATGGTGGAGGCATCCTGGAGAATGGATGCGTCCTCGGGGTACCCAACGTCTTTCAAGACCACCGCCTCGACAGGCAAACCGGACTCGTTCAACCGCTTGGCCAGAATCATGTTGCCCGCCCGGTGTTCATGCTTCATCCACCCGTGACTGGGTTTGCCTGAAATGAAAATTACTTTTTTCTTCTGGTTTAAGGATGATTTATTGAAAGAAGCAAGGGGTGCCGGACCTACCGTAACCTTGTGCCAGTACCCCCATTCGTTTCGCCAATCCGTAGGATAATTCTCCAACTGCAAGTTGATTTCCTTTCCTGCATAGGGAGACAAGTCCACTTCGTGGGTAAGCCATTCATCGGTGACGGTCTTGGAAGACACCTCGGCTCTGGAAATGATCTTTCCATTTACTTTAACCCTTAATTCCCAGTCTCCGTGAGGATGGTGACTGACGGTGGCCCGCAGAAGTGTTTTCGCGTCTTCGCCTATCATCATCTTACGACTCAGTACTGAGGGGACTCCCTTCCCAATCGGATGAGTTCGAGTAGCGGTCTTGTTGCGAAAGCTGTCGAAGCGAACGACTCCACCCTCTCCTGAGTCATTTATGGAAAATTTCTGAGCTGCTTTTTGAATCAGTTTTTGCCAATTGGCTAAATTTGATTTTGAGGGCGACCGTTGGTTGGACTTGTGGACCGTCAATCCCCCAAGCAGTCGGCGGGGAGCGAACTCCTGCAAACGAGGAAGGTCTGACGAAGAGGCCAATGCCAGGGCCTTTTGCGGATTTTGGACAACCATGGGCTCCAAGGCCAACCAAAGCATGCGGGGAATATTGTTGTCCTCCCTGTCCTCCCCGTATTTGGATAAGGCCTCCAGAATATTCCAGCGCTGATCGTAGGGCATTCGCTGGAGGGCGCTGGCCAGGTAAAGACGGACTACGGGTGAAGTTTCCGCCTTTGCCATCTGCGAAAATTTTGCCCTTACTGCCCCGGAAGGTTTTTTTCCTTCGGCGAGAAATTGAATGGTCCAGGCCCGGACGTATTGTTCGGAATCATCAAGCAGGGACAGGGCATGCTCCTGAGTGATCCCACCGGTAACGTGAAGGGCCCAAAGAGCACGCAAGCGTTTACCTATGGTTTTGGCATTTGTCAGCATGGACTTGAGTTTGGCATGAACCGATGACTTGCTGAGTTTTCCGGAAATGGCTCGGTGGTGAAGAATGGTGCGGGACTGACGAACGTACCAATCATTTGCGTGGTCCTGCATATCAACGAGTTCAAGGTCAGTGAGCTTTTCCAGATCGAAGGCTTTGGGACCTTTCACCCCTTTGGGCATAATGCGGTAGACTCTTGCGGAATTGGCGAACCTGATCTCATTTCCACAAATATTTTGATCGTGCCAATCCAATATGTAGATTCCGCCGTCCGGACCGGTCTCCACACTGAAACCCACCCAGGCCAAATCGTTTGCGAGCATAAAGTCCGGACCGTGCTTCCCGATGAAGCTCGAGCCCTTTGGAACCATGTAGTCGATCAAAACCGCATGTTCGTGAATGTTGCACATGAAAAGTTGATCACGGTATTTCTCAGGAAAAACGTCCGCCAAATAGAAGCGAGCTCCTCCATGCGCTGACTTGTGAACGTGGTCGCGAATGGTCTTGATGTTGTCATACACGAAGGGATTGACGTTCCTTTTGCTTTGCTTGTGATAAATCCCGCCCTGAACGACGTGGAAGAGATGAGGAATCACGCAACAAGTGGCAAAGCCCTGCCCCATGTCATTGAAATCAAACCCCCAAGGATTGGACAAACCCTCGGCGAAGACTTCAAATTCCTTCGAATGAGGATGAAACCGCCAAATCCCCGCATCGATGAATTGCCGATCCTCATCCTTCTGTCCGGGACGACCAACACGAGACTGAGTGAAAACTCCATGACAGCCATAGAGCCAACCGTCTGGCCCCCATATGAAACTGTTCAGCGTTTCATGCCGATCCTGAATTCCCCAACCGTCGAGAAGAACCTCATGCGGACCGTCGGGCTTGTCATCCCCATCGGCATCGGGAATGAAAATCAATTCCGGAGGCATCCCAACGTAAACTCCTCCCATTCCGACGGCAATGCCGGAGCTGAAAGTCAGGTTCTCGGTAAAAGTCTTCTTCTTATCGAACACACCATCCCCGTCGACGTCCTCAAAAATTTGAATGCGGTTTCTCTTGTCTTCGCTGTGGGCTTTACGTGTTTGGTAGTTGTAGTTCTCAAGCGTCCAGAGACGTCCCCTGAAATCGAAACAAAAGGCAATGGCTTCTCCAATATCGGGCTCGGATACGAAAGCCTTGACCTCGAACCCCTTAAGAATCTTCATCTTTGCGATGGCCTCGTCGGGCTTTAGGAAAGGCGCGTTGCTGGTCTTCACCGCCCCCATAATCGGAATAAGGAATTGACAGAGAAGGAGGAAGGAAAAGATCGTTTTCATTGGAGCGGCGCTTGGTTTCTGGGTTACTTGCGGGCGATAAGATCCATGATTTCGGGGATTTGCAATTGTTTGGGATAGGCTCTCGGACATCATTTGAAACTGGGATTCGTCAGGTTGGATTACTCAACGGCGAAAACACCCTGCATGATCAATCCATGCCCGGGATAAGTGCAGATGAAGTGGTAGTCTCCGGGTTCTTCCGGCACTGCGAAATAGAGAGTGTATTGCATACCTTGGGCAACCTGCGGAGTGGAGGCAAGGAGTTCGGGTATTTCCGGAATGAAGTTTTTCTTGAGACCCGTGGCGCCCATGGCAACGGCAGCGTCCATTACGGTCTGGCTTGAACCTGGAGTGATGATGGCGAGATTATGCATCATACCACTGGAATCGTCGTTGGGAAAAACAAAGTAAACTTTTTCACCGGCCTTTGCCTTGATGCGAGAGGTGTCGAATTTCAAGCCGGGCAAAACCCCTACGTCGATTCGGCGCGCATCTGCAAAACCATCGGGCATCGGCTTGACGGGCTTAATGCCAATTTTCGAAAGCTCGCCCATTTCGATCAGTTCTCCGTATGCTTCTCGGAAGGATTCCCCCAAGCTTTCATTTAAACTGCGAGCGGTGTAGTTCGGAATATCCGATTTGGCGATTTTTCCTTTTCGCATAGCTTCGAGCAGTGCTCGGGAATAGGACTTCTTTGATGCGAGAGTATCAATCGTGGCCCGTTTGGCAATCGTATCGAACTTTTCATATTCCGAGAGCAAATCCTTGGC
>TARA_B100000963_G_scaffold105528_1_pt1 | contig 27033 bp, 26 predicted proteins | sample TARA_B100000963 | Tara Oceans TARA_B100000963 (sample SAMEA2622097) | marine metagenome | biome: marine biome (ENVO:00000447); feature: surface water layer (ENVO:00002042); material: "saline water (ENVO:00002010), including plankton (ENVO:xxxxxxxx)" | depth 5 m | reverse complement strand
CGTTTCAGGCTCGCCGAGCCGGAAGTCACGGCGAGCGCCCGTGTGCCCAGCACTTGGCCGGCCACATACGCCACTAACGAACTGTCTATGCCGCCGGAAAATGCCACAATTACGGTGTCATAGCCGGCAATGACGGTTTGCAGGTGTTGGTATTTTTGGCTCAGCTCTGGGGTCATGGTTTATTCCAAGCGGTTGATGCGGTTGGCTAAAAAGCCCGCGCCAAACCCGTTGTCAATATTTACAACTGAAATACCCGACGCGCAACTGGTCAGCATGCCCAGCAGTGCCGCAACGCCGTCAAAAGCAGCGCCGTAGCCCACGCTCGTGGGCACCGCAATGACCGGTTTGTCGACTAAGCCGCCGACCACGCTGGGCAGCGCGCCTTCCATGCCGGCAACCACGATCAGCACTTTAGCCGTGCGTAACTCGTCGACGCGCGCCAGCAGTCGGTGCAATCCTGCGACCCCGACATCGTTAATCCGCATAACCGGATTGCCGTAAAATTCGGCGGTGAGCGCGGCTTCTTCTGCGACGGCCATATCCGATGTGCCAGCGGTGACCACAGCTACCGTCGAGGTCTGTGGCGCTGGTGCCGTGGCGTACCAAGTCAGCAGCTGCGCGTGGCTGTGGTATTTGGCGTCCGCAGGCAGTCGAGTTAATGCTGCGTAGGCGTCGGCGCTCAAGCGTGTGGCCAAAATATTGCTGCCACGGGCGCGCATGTGTTCGAAGATTTCGGCAATTTGCTCTGGCGTTTTACCAGCGGCGTAGATGACCTCGGCACTGCCGGTGCGCTGCTCGCGATGGTTGTCCACCACTGTATGACCGAGATCACTGAAATAGTGTTCGCGAATCTGTGCTTCGGTCTCCGCACTAGACAGAGCGCCGCTTTTGAACTGCTGTAAAAGGTCGTCGATGCTCATTAGGGTACGGCTTACTCGATGCTCAGGCTTCGTTGACTATGCCCTGACCCCGCAGTTCGGCGATCTCCTCCGCAGTCAGTCCCGCGTTTTCCAGCACCTGCTGCGTGTGTTCGCCCAACAGTGGCGATGGACCTTTGGGCTTAACGTCGGCGTTGCTAAAACGCATGGGTATGTTCACGGTGGTGTAGTCGCCCAACTGCGGGTGGCTGATCTTTGGAAACATGCCTAGTTCTTGGGCGTGGCTGTCCTGAGGCACTTCGTGCAGACCCATAACCGGGCCCCAGATCAGACCGGCTTCGTCAAAGATTTTGCCCCATTCGTCGCGGCTCTTTGCCGCCAGCGCGGTGTCGATTAAATCGATCAACTCGGCCATATTTTTGTAGCGCGCAGATGGATCGACAAAGCGCGGATCGTCGATCAGGTCTTCGCAACCCAAGCATTTGACCATGCGTGGCCAGTAAGCGGCGTCGGGCATCATGTTGAATACTACCCACTTGCCGTCGCCGCAGGGGAATCGATTGGCGCAGATGGCGAGCATCTGGTGCCGCGGCCGGCGGCGCACCGGAGCATGGTCCATAGCCGTTACCGAATAGTCGGTGGCTTGAGTCCATACAGCGGTTTCGTACAGCGAGGTTTCTACCGCTTGGCCCTGGCCGGTTTTTTCGGCCATGCGCAACGCGCCGAGTATTGCGCCCACCATGGCAAGGCCGGTGGTGTGGTCGCCCTGAGCCGGGCGGGCCATGGGCACCACGCCGTCATCGCCCTCGCGAGAGGAATCGTAAAGACCGGAACGGCCAAAAAAAGCCGTAACGTCATAGCCCGGTCGCCAGGCGTCGGGGCCGGTGGTGCCATAACCGGTCAGGGTGGCATGGACTAATTTTGGGTTAATTTTAAATAAGGTCTCTGGTTCTAAACCGAATTTCTGCTGCCGCGCGGTCAGCAGGTTGCACATGAAAATATCTGCTTTTGCGACCAGCTTACGTACCAGTTCTGCGCCCTGCGGTTGGTCTAGTGCCACCGCAATGGATTGCTTGCCGCGGTTGTCGACATCGAATTGGAAATCGTAATTTTGCAGATCATCGCTGAGATCGGGGTTTTTAACCGGCCGGCCCATGTCACGCATGGGGTCGCCCGTCAGGGGCTCGATTTTTATGACTGTAGCGCCCATGTCGGCCAATACAGCGGCGGCACTGGGCGCAGCCATCCAGTTATCTATCTCTAAAACCACGATGTCGTCCAGCGGTGCGGCCATTCTCACTTCCCCAAAGTTCGCGGACTAGGATTACAACCAAGGCGTGGCGGTTACGCAAGTCTTGAATGGTTTTAGCGGCCTGTCGGTAAGGCATTCGGGGATTAATTGCTGCCAAATCTTCAGCGCTCGCTGCTGTGGTAGCATGGTCGTTTATTTTTTTCAGGTTACCTGGTGCAAAAACCGAAGCGGTTTCTGGGCTGGAAGATGGTTCTGGTCGCGTTTTCGGTGGATTTCGTTGCGGTCGGCTTTTTCTTCTATTCCTACGGTGTGTTCTTTACTGCGATTGCCAAAGAGTTTGGCGATTCGGAGTTGGGCACGTTGCTGGGGTCGCATCTGGGCGCGTCCCTAGGACTGACCATTACCCATGCGGTGGGTGCCATCGCAGCACCCTTAGTTGGGCGCGCGTTAGATCAGTTCCCGTTGCGTTTGGTGATCGCGACAGGGGCCCTGTCGATGTCTCTGGGCTTTTTATTGCTGTCTCAGGTGAATTCGCTGCTGCAGTTTTATCTGGTTATCGGCGTGTTTATTGGTTTTGGTGCCAGCAGTATGGGTAATCTGGCCACCAGTAAACTGGTGACTAACTGGTTTGATAAGCGTCGCGGTATGGCTCTGGGTATCGCGGCAGCTGGCGTGTCGTTATCTGGGGCCGTTATGCCGAATGTCAGCGCCTACCTGGTCGAGAGCCGGGGTTGGCAAACCGGCTTTCTGGTGTTTGGGCTGGTGACGCTGATGGTGGTGGTGCCCCTGGTATTGCGTTTGGTCATTTCGCGGCCGGAGGACGTAGGGCTGCGGCCGGACGGCGCGCTGCCGTTGCCCCCCGGAAGCCATGCAGTGGCACCCCCGCGCATTGGTATGTCAGCAGTGGTCAGGGAACGAAATTTTTGGGTCATTGTGGCTGCCTTTTCGCTGCTGTTTTGCTCGATGAGCGCGACCCTGACCCACATGATTCCGCGCTTGGAACACCTTGGGGTCAGTCTCGGCGACGCCGCGATCGTGATGTCTGTCTGCGCGGGTATCGGCATTTTCGGCAAGCTTGGGTTCGGCTGGGTTGCAGATCGGCAGTCGCTGCGGCGCGTCGTGTTGTCGGTGATTGTTCTGCAGTTTACCGGTCAGGTGTTGATGTATTTAAATGACGAACTCGCCATGTTTACCCTGGGTGCGGCCGTTTTTGGTCTCGGCGTTGGTGGTGTGGTGCCCATGCAAGGGGCCATCGTCGGGGCAACTTTTGGGCGCGAGCGTTTCGGTGCAGTGCTAGGCCTGATGCGACCGGCCATGTTCCCAATCCAGATCGTTGGTGTGCCTTTCGCCGGCTGGGTTTTCGACCATTATGCTTCGTACGACCCGGCGTTTCGGGTGTTTTTGTGTCTGTACCTGGGCGCAGCCGTAGCTATTTCTTTTTATCGCCCGCCACCCAGAGCTGTGGTTGCTTAGTCAAAGCGTGCTTTTAACAAATCCAATTGCAAGGCACCGCTGAGCTGACAGCGCAGATTCAAAGCTTCGCGCAGCACCTGCTCGGCAATGTAGGGTTCGAAACTGCTGCGATTAAATGGTGCGATGTCGGTAAATTCCAACTCGATCGAGTAACCCTCGTTTACAGGCAATGCGGTAACCGTACTTTCGGGTAGGACCTCCCCCAGCTCTGCAAGTAGCGCCTGTTTAGTCTCGCGGGTGGGGATTACGCCTCGCGCGAGATATTTTAGGGTACAACTGGTTTTAGCCACGCCTGCCTCGTAGTGTCTGCGCCTGTGGCGGCGCAGTGTGCCTCCAGTTTGCCGGAGTGAAAAGAGCAACCGACCGAATCAATACAGCCGCAGCTTGGGGCGCGGTGCTGGCACGGCATAACCAGCTTTGGGTGTTTTGACCTCGGCCTGAGGATGCGCTCGAACACCTACAGCTCGGCACGGTTGCGCATACAGACGCACGGATGACCCAGCAGCAAACGGATCAGGGCAAGGTGTTGCGTCCTGAAATGTCCCGCGAGGGCGACGGTGCCTTGGTGCTGTCTGTGCGTAGTCCGGCCGAGGCCGAACCTACGCCGGGTGCGTTGAGAGCGTGGCAGGGGGTTTGGCGAACCAAAAGCACAGACCGCCTGCCAGAGAACACAGCGCCATGATGGTGAAGGCCAGTTCGTAGTTGCCGTAGAGGTCATACAGCACGCCGCAGACAATGGGGCCAATGGTCATGCCGATCATTACGACGAGCGACGAAATGCCCATGATCGTGCCGAAGGATTTAGGACCGAAGTAGTCTGCGCGCAGGGCCACCATTAACGGCCCGCGAATGCCCCAGGCAAAACCGTGGAAGAGCGCAAAGCCGAGAATCCAGATCGGATTGTCGGCGTAGGTGACCATAAGTAAGCCCACGCAATGGCCCACCATGCACAGCACGCAAATGAAACTTTTTTCATAGCGGTCACCGAGAATGCCGCCCAGCAGTAAACCGCCCATTTGCACGCCGGTCATAAGGGCGAAGGCTAAACCCGCTTGCACCGGTGTATAGCCTAAGCCGTTGGTCAGGTGTGGAATCAAATGCGCGAGCATAGAAGACACGGTAAGTAGCGACAGGCCGTGGCCGATGGAGATCAGCCAAAACGAAGGTTCGCGAACCGCTTGCTGCCACGACAGGCTTATTTGCGGTGCGTAGGCGGGGGTCTCGCGGGACGCGTCTGCATCCCGGGCAATACCGTCTGGAACCTCGCCGTAGTCCTCAGGTCGGTGTCGAATCAAGGCCACCATGGGCAGTCCCATGGCGAGCACAGCAATGCCGGAATACAGTGCCATGGTGCGCCAACCGAAGATTTCCAGTCCCAGCACCACCAACGGTACGCATAAGCCGCCAATGGAAAAACCGAATTGCGACCAGGCGATGGCTTTGGCGCGGTGTTGGTCAAACCAGCTGACAATGGCCACCATAAGGGTGGCAAAGCCGCCGAGGCTGGAGCCAAGCGCGATGAGAATGAACGCGACAAAATAACTTGCGATGCTTTGCACCTGGCTGAACACAAAGAAACCTATGCCGAAGATTACGGTGCCAATGATCAGGATCAAGCGTGGGCCATAGCGGTCGACAAGCCAGCCTTGCAGGGGTCCCAGCAGGCCACTTTCTAGGCGGGTTAGGGCAAACGCCAGAGACAATACCGACATGCTCCAGCCAAATTCGGCTTGCAGGTGCAGGGTATAGGCGCCGTATGAGTGCATCCAAGTCATTGCCGCCAACCATTGCACGCCTGCGCAGGCGAGCACGATCCACCAGCCATAGAACACCCTGCCATTGGGACGAAACAGCGCATTCATCCGTGGCTTCACGTTAGATAGTCTTTGCAGCATCGGCGCATCATACGTGATGCGCCCCGTCGCTGTTATAGTGGGGCGTGTTTTTGCCCTAACAGACTCCGTACCAAAAATGAATCAGCCGTCTGCCCCAACCGCTCACAGCGTTCGCCAAGCTCTGGTGTTGTCCGGTGGCGGGGCGCGGGCGGCGTACCAGGTTGGGTGCCTTCGGCACATCGCCAAGGCCATCCCCGAGTACCGGCCAAAGATTCTTACGGGGGTGTCTGCAGGTGCGATCAATGCCGTGCATTTGGCGGCCTATCGCGGCGACTGGTCCGAAGCAGTGGAGCGCCTGCGGGGGCTGTGGCTGGGTTTAGATACCAACAAGGTCTATCACACGGATTTTCGGCACGTGTCGATGCGGGTTCTGCACTGGGGCTTGCGTTTGCTCAGCGGGGGCCGTTTTGGCCGCGGTGATGTTCGGGGCATGGTGGATACTTCGCCTTTAGAGCATTTTTTGCGCACCCATTTGATCGAGCAAGACGGCCGCGTCGTCGGCATAGACGAAAACCTGCAGGAAGCCGTTATTGACGCTGTGGCGATAATTACCACGAATTACGCCAGCGGCCGTTCTGAGGCCTGGGTGCAAAGCGTTAACGAAGACCTGTGGCAGAAGGGCCAGCTCACCAGCAATTCGGCGGCACTTACCGTTCCCCATGTGCTCGCGTCGGCAGCACTGCCGATGTTCTTCCCAGCGATTTCGCTGGGCGGTCAATGGCACGGTGACGGTGGTATCCGCTTGAGCGCGCCGCTGTCGCCTGCCATGCACTTGGGGGCCGAGCGCATTTTAGCGGTGTCTCCCCGTGCTGCGGATGGTGCGCATACCCACTCGGGCACCGAGCCTTACCCGTCGCCGGCGCAGATCGCTGGCGTGCTGTTGAATTCGGTATTCCTAGATCTACTGGATTTTGACGCCTTACAGATGCAGCGCATTAACGAGTTGCTAGAACAGATAGCGCCGGCCCAATGGGGCGGTTTTAGGCCCGTGGAGGTCATGGTGTTGCGGCCGCAAGAAGACTTAGGGGAACTGGCGCGGGCTCATGAGCTGGGCTTACCTAAGGCGTTTCGCTTTTTTGGCCAAGGACTCGAGAACAAACGCGAGCCCAGTGCCGACGCCTTGAGCATGGTGATGTTCGAGCCTGAATATCTAAGCCTGCTGATGACATTAGGTGAGCAAGATACCGCCGCGCGCAGTGAGGAAATTCGCGACTTTTTGCTGGCGCCGCGCAAAGGAGATAGCCATGACTGATGTCACATCGATTTATAACTACGTACCTATTAATGATCGCATAGCGTCATCCGGCCAACCGCAACGCGAGCAGTTTCAGGCGATTAAAAACGCTGGCTTTGATGTAGTGGTTAATCTGGCGTTGGCCAGTTCGGAAGGCGCGGTGACCGACGAGGATGCGCTCGTAACCGAATTAGGCCTAACCTACCTGCATATCCCGGTCGATTTTGCGAACCCGACTGTGGCCGATGTGCAAACGTTCTTTGCGCTTATGCGTGGATTAAAGGCGCGCAAAGTATGGGTGCATTGCCAGGTGAACGCGCGAGTCTCGGCCTTTTTATATCACTACCTGCGCTACGAACTGGGTTTTACAGAGGAAGAGGCCAGAGGTCCGGTACTCAGGGCGTGGCTGCCGCAAATGGACGCTACCTGGCGCGAGTTTCTAGCGTTGAGCAAAGCACAGATTGGTTGAGTGGCGTTCAGTCGGCCATACAATTTGCGTAATACGTCACGGTGCCCGGCCAGTCTGAAAAAACTCCGCTTACCCCGACGTCTTGGGCCAGCACGTCTAAGGCTTCCAGCATCAGGCCCGGCTGGTTGCCGTACGCCGCTGCGGTGGCTTTGGCAGCTTCGAATGTCCAAGTAATAATTTTAAGCCCCGATGCCCGAGCGGCTTTGGCAAACGCTGTGGGCACTATTCGGCCTTGGGCATTCTGCCAAACCAGCATAGGAATCGGCGGTGCGATGATTTTTAAGCCCTGAGCCCGCAGTGACCGAAGTTCTTGTAACGTCGGTGGCGTGATCTGACGGGGCCGCGGCACTAGCCACAGGGTTTGCTGGGCAAACTCCGGATGCTTTTTTATCCAGTGCCTGACATCGTCGAAGCTGAAGGACTGAGGGTAGATTTTTTCCGCCGGTATCCCAAGTTCCCGATATTCCGCCAGCAATTTGTCGGCGTAAGCTTGTTGACTGAAACCGTTAAAGGGCATGGGCACTTCTGGACGTTTAAGTTCGGGTATGAAAGCGGCGCCCAGGCGTTGAATAAGTTTGATGCTGTCGCGATGGCTCATTACCGTGCCGCACTGACTGGGTTGGTCAATTACCGGGCTGCGCAGGGGCGCGAGAAATTCGTCGACGCTGGTGGCTTGGGTGTTGGTGATGTCTGGCCGCGCACATAGGGTTTTGAATTCCGCTAGAGTGATGTCGCTGGTGCAGCATCGGGCGCTTGCGGGTTCGGCACTCGCCGCTGGGGTAAAAGGTTGCTGGCAGGTGGTTGCCAGTTCGGTCTGTAAAATGTTCGTAGAACTCGCAAGATCGCATTGGGAATGTCGGCACACCAGTTCTAAGTCTTTGGTAAAGGTTACGTCGCACTCAATAACCCCTGCGCCCATGTTGGCGGCTGCGATGTAGCCCTCGCGACTGTGCTCGGGGTAGCCCAGGGGTGCGCCACGATGGGCGATTGAAAATGCAGTTGGATAAAAAGGTCCGCTGGCGCAGCTCTGCAAGCGCTCTTTGAGTGCGCCGGCAGGCAAATCGGCCGCAAGCGTTAGCGCTCTGTCCGTTGGGTCGATTTCGGCCCGGGCAGTGACGATTACAAGCATTAGCATGGTCAAGAGGCTGAAGCTGCGGTGCTGCACCGGTATCTCCCCTGTGCTGGGTGAAACATATTCGGCCACAGGCTACCACGCCGACGATGAAAGATTTTTGTGAAATAGTTGGAGATGAGTGTTTGCGAGACGCCATCGGCAAGTAGAGAGTAACCGGTTATGAAAACCCTAGTGGTGCAAAGTGCGGCGGATCAACGGCCGGAGTGGATCGAGCGCTGTCTTACCAGTGTGCGGAGTTGGGCCGATCACGCGCAATACGACTACCATTTTATGGGCGACGAGCTATTTGATTTCGTGCCGGCTTGGTATCTGGCCAAGTGCGGCGACAGCTACCCTGTAGCCACGGATCTGGCTCGACTGGTGTGGATGCAGCAGCTGTTACAAGATCGTGTGGCGGACTGCGTTATTTGGCTGGATGCCGATGTGTTGGTGTTTGCACCGCAGCTGCGTATTGCGCCCCAAACCACGTGCTTGTTCGGATATGAACTCTGGGTGCAACCTAAATCTGGTAAATCTGGTTTAGAGGTGCGCGGCAACGTGCACAACGCGGTGGCTGCGTTTCGCCAAGATTGCCCAATTCTGCCGTTTCTGATTGAGGCAATTCAGCGGCTTATGCGGCGGGCCGATCCCGAGCATATTGCGCCGCAGATGATGGGGCCCAAGCTGCTGAGTCATCTGCACAACCTTGTGGGCTTTGAGATCACCCACGCTGTCGGTGCGGTGTCGCCCGAGCTGCTAAAGGACTTGGCGGGTCAGCCCGGCGCCGCTATGGCGTTATGGTCGGCGCGTATTCGAGAGCCTATGTTGGCGGCCAATCTGGCCGCCTCCACGACCTCTGCGGTTGCCACAAATACAGTTGAGGTTAACGAATGTCTGAACTCGGTTGTCGATGCCTTGTGCCTTTGTGTCGACGGCTTCGCCGGTGCTGAGTCTCTGGTCAAGTCTTGAACAACGGGTGCAGCTTCCATAGGGTTAGCCAATAACGTTTACTCACAACAGGAGCCCTCTATGTCCGACTCTGCACTGGAAAATGCGATGACCACTTTGAACGCCCAAATTGGTCAGTCTTCCAAACCCACCGACTGGTTTGAAATCACCCAAGATCGAGTAAATGGCTTTGCTGACGCAACGTTGGATCAGCAGTGGATTCACACAGACCCAGAACGCGCAAAGGCGGGTCCGTTCGGTGGGCCGATTGCCCATGGCCAGCTGACGATGTCGCTGATGAGTTTTTTGCCGGGCGGCGAAGGCGTTGGTCTGCCGGTGCTCGACGGTATGAAGATGGGCATCAACTACGGCTGGAATAAAGTTCGCTTTATGTCGCCGGTGCAGGTGGGGGCGAAAATTCGTACCCGCGGCAAGTTGGTCAGCGTCGAAGAAAAGGGCGGTATGCTCGAAGTCATCAACGAAATGACGGTAGAAATTGACGGTACCGAAAAGCCGGCCTGCGTCGCCGAAAGCGTATTACGCATCGTATTCTAAATTGCCTTTTCAGCCGAGGTCGTTATGCATATAGGGCTCTGTGTCGCGTCCCACATCAATGACGTGGGCTATGTGGTTCGAGCGGAGGAGCTGGGCTTCAGTCATGCCTGGATGGCCGACTCACAGATGCTTTGGTCGGACTGCTTTGCAACGCTTGCGTTGGTCGCGGATCGGACCTCGCGGATCAATATTGGCACTGGTGTAGCCATCTCTGGAACCCGGCCAGCACCGGTAAACGCCGCGGGCATTGCCACGATCAATGCGCTGGCACCCGGACGCACCTTTTTTGGGGTTGGAGCGGGTAATACCGCGATGCGGGTTATGGGCCTGCCGCCGCAACGTATTGCCGAATTTGAAACCTATCTGCAGACCTTGGCGCCGTTACTTAAAGGCGAAGAAGCGCTGTACAGGTATAACGATCAAACTCTACCCATTCAGCACATCATGCCGGACAAGGGGTTCGTTAACTTCGAGAATGAGATCCCGCTTTACGTGTCCGGGTTTGGACCTAAGTCGCTCGCCTTGGCTGGCCGCTATGGTCATGGAGCGGTGCTCGGGGCGGCTAACCCCAGCGCCATGCTTGGTACATGGCATATGCTCGCTGAGGGCGCGCGGGCGGGTGGGCGTGAGCTGCAGTCGCCGGATAACCCCGATGGCGAACCGTTCTACACCACGGCGCTGACCACCATGGTGGTACTGGAGTCGGGCGAAGCGGTGGATTCGCCGCGAGTTAAAGCGCAGTGTGGTGCCATGGCTATGGCTTCCGTGCATTATGCCTACGATCAGTTTCGTAATTTTGGCCATCAGCCGCCACATTTCGCCAGCGGTATCTGGGACGATTACACCGCATTGATGGAAAGCTATCCCGCCGAGCGGCGACACCAACGTATTCACGCGGGGCATAACTGTTGGGTTGTCGAGGAGGAAGAGCGCTTTTTAACGCCCGAAGTGCTGTCCGCGGCCAGTATGATTGGCACGCGCGACGAGTTGCTGGAACAGCTTCAGCAGCTGTCAGACGCTGGATTGGATCAGGTTATGATCTTGCCGAACTTTGATACCCGTTTTGATGTGCTAGAGCAGGTAGGCTCTGAGATTATCAAAAACATATAGATACCCTTTGGCCGCTCATGGCCAGTCGCTTGGCCGTTTGCGGAAACACGACTGTCCCAAGGTAACAGCTAACAAGACATGTTTACTTATCTAAATCCAGATGTGCGCAAACGCCTGATCGCCGAGGGTAAATTGGTGCGTGTCAATGCCCAAGGCAAGCTTATCGACGTGGCCACGCCCGAATCGCCCGGTGAATTGGCGATCAATCTATTGGGTCCGATTCCTCTGCCCATGAATCTGCCGGGTGTGCAGACCACGGTGCAGTGGTATGCCGCTGTGCGCAGCACCGAACTCAAGCAGGTCGAAGCGTTAGCCGCGGACTTAAGTGCTCGAGGAGGCCAACATCTGTTTTCTCACTTAGTCTCGCCGTTGGCGGTCAACAGCGTGTTAGTGGTGGGTGAGCCGGGCACCAACCCCCTCGTGCGGGTGCACTCGAATTGTTTAACCGGTGATGTGTTTGGGTCTGAACGTTGTGAATGCGGACCGCAACTGAGTGCCGCGATTGCGCGGATCAGTGAGGATTCGGCGGGGGGTTATTTGGTGTACATGGCGGGTCACGAGGGACGCGGCATTGGCCTATGGGCCAAAGCGGCAACCTACCTTTTGCAAGATGCCGGCGAGGACACCTATCAGGCTAATCGATCCCTTGGGTTGCCAGATGATTCCAGGGATTTCACCGATGCAGGCATTTTGCTCAAGTATTTTATCGGCGATGCCGCATTCCGCTTGCTCACCAACAACCCGAAGAAAATAACCGATCTCGCGGACTTCGGCCTTACTCGGGTCGAAGCCGTCAAGCATGTCATTGGGGTCAGCGACTGGAATAAGCGATACCTGAATGCCAAGCGCGCATGGGGCCACAAGCTCAGCGACGACGATATCGAGTGATGTGGCGCTGCCTCCTCTGTTTTTGCCTGCCATTCGCGGCGCAATATGGCGTAGCTGACAGCGGGTCGTTGAAGATAAATCAGATTCAATTTGTCGGCAGCCACAACAGCTACAAACAGGCGATGTCGCCGTTAATTCATAAGGCGTTATATCTCTTAGATGCTGAAATTTCGGAGAGCCTAGAATACTGGCATGTGCCGTTGGCGGAGCAATTGGATCTAGGGCTGCGCAAGCTCGAGATCGATCTCTTTTATGACCCTAGCAGCCAGTCGTTCCCGGTGGGCCACGCGCAATTAATCGACATGAACACCCATTGCGGGGAGTTGGTGCTCTGCCTGCAGCAGGTTCGCGAATGGTCGCAACGAAATCCGCGCCATGTGCCGATCTGGATCAGCTTCAACTTGAAAGATTCGCTGATTACCGGTTTGCCGGATCCGCACCCCTTCACCCCGGTGGCGCTGGAATTATTAGACGAGCGTCTGCTCGCTGTTATGGGTAGCCAATTGATCCGGCCAGCGGACGTGCAAGGCCTAAACTGGCCCTCGCTGGAGCAGGCGCGGGGCAAGGTGTTGTTGATTCTTGATGAGGGTGGTGTCAAGCGCGATTGGTACTATGAAGGTTGGCAAAGTCGGCCCATGTTCGCGAACGCGCCAGCGGGGCATCCGGCCGCTGCAGTTATGATTATCAATGATCCGCTTAAGGACTTTGAGCGTATTCAACGCCTTGTGAAGGCTGGCTATCTGGTGCGCAGCCGCGCCGATGCCGATACCCGCGAAGCGCGGGCAAATGACACCCGGCGACGCGATCAAGCGTTCGCGAGCGGTGCGCAGGCGATCAGCACCGATTACTATCTCCCAGCGACGCATTTTGGTAACGACTATCAGGTTGCTATCGAAGGTAATGTTCGCTGCAACCCCGTACTAATCCCTGAGCCGTGCAGCGTGGTTGAATAATACCAGCGGGTAAGGTGGCGACGCGCCAAGTGCTTGCGTGTCGATGACGTAGAACACTATGATAATGAGTTGCATTAAAATAGTGCCGGCATTTAATCAGAGGTGATCTCGATGAAAAAATTAGTCGCGATTATAGTGGCCATGGGGCTGCTTGGTGCCGGTGCTTATGCCGCCTTGATGAATTCCCGTTCGGGCCAAGACTTTTTGCTCGAGCAGGCAATCCAGACGCAGGTTGCAGCTGCGTTGAAACCGTATGATTTTGTCGGCCTCGAGGTCATGGTGTGTGGCAGTTCTTCGCCGTTGCCCGACCCGACGCGGGCTCAGGCGTGCATTATGGTGCGCGCAGGCGACCAGATGTTTCTGATTGATTCAGGGTCCGGTTCGAACACTGTGTTACAAGCCAACGGCGCGCCCTATCAATTGATGCGGGGTCTGTTGCTGACGCATTTTCACTCCGACCATATCTCCGGTATCGGCGACATGAACCTGGCGTCTTGGGTTGCCGGGCGGCCCGAGCCAATGTTGGTTATGGGGCCCCAAGGGGTTGAAAAGGTGGTTGCCGGATACAACATGGCGTTCGAGCTGGATCGTGGTTACCGAACCCTGCATCACGGCGAAAACCTGATGCCGGCCGCGTTAGGGGTTATTCAGGCGCGCACCATCGAACCCGGCGTGATCCATAATGCAGGTGGCTTGAAGATCACGGCGTTTGAAGTCGACCACTCGCCGATTAAGCCGGCGTTTGGCTACCGGTTCGACTATCTGGGTCGTTCGGTGGTCGTTAGTGGCGATACGGTGGTGTCGAAGGGCTTAGAGCGCGCGGCCACCGACGCGGATCTGCTGCTTACCGATGCGCTGTCTCACAAGCTGATCCATAGTTTGGCCAGGGCAGCGACGTTGGCTGGTGCGGACAAGCGCGCTCAAGTACTGCGCGACGTACTCGACTACCATGTAGATACTCGCAATCTGGATGGTCTGGCGGCCCGCTCGAATATCCGACAAGTGGCGCTCTATCACTTGGTGCCACCCACGCGCAATGCGATCATGGAAAAGATCTTCACCCGCGATATCGCAACGAATGTGGTGATGACGCACGATGGCATGCGTTTCTGGTTGCCTGCCAATAGCGATGAAATCCGCGTTAACTAGCATTTAGTCAGCGAGCGTGTGCGGTCACCGGGGCCGCAGAAGCCGCTTGCGATAAAAACCAAATGTCATCAGCAGTATCACGGCGATCGCCGCCGCGAATACATAGCCGCCGAAGCGTTCGCGCACCAAGCGTCGCAGCATGACCCGCTGAGGATCGAAATCCTCTGCCACCGGCAGTACACCGTGATCGACGGCGAACTGGGCATAGAGTCTTTGCATGCTCTGGAACCGTTGTGGTTGCTGATGTTGTAGGTCCTCGGTCTCGCCCGGATCCGTGGCAATGTTGTACAGATGCCATAGGCCGTCGCCGATGGGGGGTCGGTTATACACAATTTTATGATCGCCGAGAAACAAAGCCCGGTGGCCGTTGAGTTCGTAGCCGATGGCGTCGTCGTCGCCGTAGATGCGCTCGGTCCGATCGTATATGAGCGGCAGCACACTACGACCGATGATTGGCTCGACTGTCCTGCCTTTGTAGCGCCCGGCGGGGTTCGGTGTGCCTGTCAGCTCTAACACGGTGGGTACGATGTCGGTGGCGTAACCGAATGCATGGATAATGCGGTTCGGCTCGGGCACAGCCAGTGGCTTGCCGGCGATGATCAGCGGTACCCTTAAGCCGCCCTCACCGACGTAGAACTTATAAAAGCTCAAAGGCGACGCAGCAGCACTCGCAAAGTTGGGGCCGATGGTGTTGAAGCTGCCCGGCAATCCGAGGGTGTCGTAGTCGTCGTTGTAGTTTGCAAGCCGCTGCAACAGATCATTGCCCAGCGTGCTGTCAACAACTGTGCCGCTAGGCTCGCTGCCGTTGTCTGAAACAAAGATAAATACGGTATTGTCGTACCGTCCCGTGTCTTTGAGATGTTGGATCAGCCTGCCTATATGAAAGTCCATAGCCTCCACCATGGCCGCGTAGACTGCCATGCGTTTGGCCTGATAGCGCTTGGTGTCTGGGTCTAGGCTCTGCCAGTCGGTGGTCGTTGTCATGGGCACCATGGCGCTGTTTTGAGGGACCAGGCCCAGAGTTTTGGCGGCTCGGTAGCGTCGCTCGCGCAATGCTTCCCAGCCGTCCGCATAAACATCTACATACCGGTTGATAAATTCCTGTGGAGCTTGCACTGGAATGTGGACGGCTTGAAACGGCACATAGGCGAAAAACGGAGCATCGGATTCGGCGTTGCTGTCGATGAACTCGATAGTCTTGTCGATGAGAAATCGCGACGAGTAAAAATCGTCAGGGAGATCAAAGCGCTCGCCGTCGGCGAACCAGTTGGCTTGCTCGTAAATAGGCAGATAGGGCTTTTGCTCCCAGTTATCTGCCCCCGAGTCTGCCAGCGCCACCGTGCGGTCGAAGCCGCGTGCGCTGGGCAGCAGTTCCGGGCTGTGTCCGAGGTGCCACTTGCCCGCCATGTAGGTGTGGTAACCGGCGTCGCGCAGTAAAGTCGCAATGGTGACGGTGTCGGTACTCAATGTCCCTTGATATGAGGGCGAGTCGAGAAATTCGTCGGGAATCATTTCGATGATATTGCCGACTCCAGCGCGATGATTATTCACCCCGGTCATGAGCATTGCCCGAGTCGGTGCGCAGTTGGCCGCGACATGAAAGTTGCTGAACCGCACGCCTTGGTTTGCCAAGGTGTCCAAGGTCGGTGTGGCGATCTCGCTGCCGTAGCTGGCTAGGTCGCTGAATCCAAGATCATCGGCAAGTAACAACACGATGTTCGGCCGCGGGGCCTCGGTTGCGCCGTTGTCGAGCGGGGTGGCAGCCGCCGACAGGCCGCTAAGTGCAGCAAAACACCAACCGAATAACCACGACAGCCGAGTTCGCATCTTCAACCTCCCGATTAAGACCGCGCGTTTTTAAAGTTGTTCGGCGGAGCGCGACTGCTCGGCCTGCTGCCAAATACGCATAAAGTTGCCGCCCCAGATTTTTTCTATTGCCGCGTCGCTATAGCCGCGCTCGATGAGTCCTAAAGTCACGTTTAGCGCGTCACTGGCGTCTTGATAACCGTCAATACCGCTGCCGTGGTTAAAATCTGTACCGATACCTACATGGTCGACGCCGATACGCTTGGCCACGTAGTCCAAATGGTCGAGCATGGTATTCAGGTTGATTGGCCCCAACAGCTCGCGAACGCCGCGCAAGAAATTAGCCTTAATCGTGGGGTCGCTGATTTCCCAATACAGTTCGAAAGGGTAAAGGTAGTTTTCGTCGATGCCCGCTTCGCGCCGGACCGCCCGGATTGCAGCATCTAATTTAGGATCTGAGGAGTCGAACAGATAACCGGCGAAGGGGGCGATATGCACAACTCCGCCAGTGGCGCCGATGCCGTCGAGTTCCTCATCGGATAGGTTGCGACTGACGTTGGTTAATGCCCGCGCATTGGAATGGCTGGCAATAACCGGTGTTGTAGAAATCGACATCGCTTGCAGCGCGGCTTGTTTTGATAGCTGGGATATATCGACAACGCCGCCCAATGCGTTTATGCGTTGGATAGCAGCGCGACCGAGATCTGCAAGACCGCCGTGTTCAGCATCGGGCTCGCGTCGACCAAGTGCCGGGTCGAACAACGGACGCGAGGAGTCGGCGAACGCATTGTGGCCCATGTGCGTTAGCGCGAAAACCCTGACCCCAGCAGCATAGAAATCGTCTATGGCGTTTACCTCGGTGCCAAGAATCAATGCGTTTTGTAGGCCTAAAATAACCCCGCGTTGGCCCACTTCATGGGCGGCGAGCAACGCTTTGGGTGTCGTGGTCAGTACCGTTTGGTTGGCCGGTTCTGCGACCAGATCCGTCATTGCGCCGAGTTCGCGCTGGGCGATGGCGCGCGCCTCAGCATAGCCTGCAATCGTGCGGGGTTTTGGGCCCACGGCAATAGACATCACCGCAGCGTCGAGTCCGCCCGCGCGCATTTTCTCCGGCGCAACTTTTGATAGCCCGTCGGGGCCGGCATAGCTCGACGGTTGGCCCGGGATCTCAATATCCACGTGGGCGTCGATGGTCAGAATGCGTTCGTGCAGTGCCTTGGCACGGGCTAGGAGTTCGGGATTCCGATCGGCCGAAGCGGAAGAGCATGTGATTAGGATCGTCAGGGCAATTAGGGTTTTGATCATGCGCGTGTCTCGGTTGCAGGCCCAAACTGTAACAACCACAAACACGCCTGCCTACATTGGTGTTAGGGCGGTTTAGCGCAACGGTGGCGTCGCGGCGCCGACGGTACTGGTGAATTGCGCTAATGACTTCCTTTTGATGTCCGGGACCTGACAGTGCTCTGCAGGGTAACCGACAACGAGCAATAGAAATGCTTTTTCACTGCTTGGCCGCTGGAAAATATCGTTCATGAACTTCATCGGGCTGGGCGTGTGGGTGAGAGTGGCCAACCCAGACTGATGCAGCGCACTGATCAGTAGCCCGCAGGCCAAGCCGGTGGATTCAGTCGGGTAATAATTTTTGTGTTTGTCGCCGTTAGCGTCAAAGTAAAACTTTTGTTGGAAAACCCCAATTAACACTGGCGCAATTTCGAGAAACGGTTTTTCTGCGTCGGTGCCCAAGGGTGCCAGCGCTTGCAGCCAGTCGTCGCTGGCACGATGGGCATAAAACCTGCGTTCTTCCTCCTCGGCCAAGGTACGCACGCGGCTCTTAACCGTCGGGTCAGTGGTGATTGCAAAATGCCAAGGCTGCAGGTTAGCACCACTGGGCGCCGTTCCTGCGGCGAGCAGCGCGTTTTGAATGACGGCATTTGGTACCGGCCTGTCGCTGAAGTTGCGAACGCTGCGACGGGTGCTCATCGTGCGGTAGAACCGGGCGCTGGCGTCGACCATGCGGGCGTTGCTCAGCGGTCGATGGTCGAGGGTTATTTCATGTATAGGCATAGCGTGCAGGATTGGTGGACAGAAGCCGAAACATTACCGGAACTTCGGGTCGTACCGCCATAACCGAGTATGCGCACCTCGTTAGGCACCTCGGGCTATGTGTTTTCTCGTGCGTGTTCTTAGTCCGAATAGGCGGTGGCTTTAAAAATAAAAGCCACCACAATGGACGCGCAGTTTTTAGGAACCGACCATGGACGCTCGCACTCAACAAATGCTCTCAGCGCCGCCACTGCCGCTGTTGGCGCGCATGGCCGCCCCCAGCACTTTGGCGTTTTTCATTCAGGGCAGCGTGAGCTTGGCCGAGGTCTGGTTTATCGGTCAGTTAGGCGAACTATCGCTTGCCGCGATTGCTTTGGCGTTTCCATTGTTAATGCTGACACAAACGCTGTCGGGCGGCGCTATGGGCGGCGCGGTTGCGGCGTCGATCGCCCGTGCGTTGGGTGCCGGGGATGTGGCAAAGGCCGAACGTCTGGTCTGGCACGCGTTAGCCTTGGCTTTGGCGGGTGCCGCTGTTTTGTTGGCGCTGTTTTTATTCGGCGGTAAGGCTTTTTTGCGATTTCTTGGCGGTGCTGGTGAGGTGCTGGCGCAATCTCATACTTATGCAATGTTGTTATTGGCGGGAGGTGTATTTCTCTGGTTAATTAGTACGGTTTCGGCGATCTTCCGCGGTATGGGGGAAATGCAGTTCCCTGCGGCGGTGATGATATTCAACGCGTTGATTCAGATTCCTTTGTCGGGCTGTCTGATTCTGGGTTGGGGAGGGTTGCCTGCACTGGGACTCAGTGGCGCTGCTATTTCAGCCGTCGTATCGGCGGCAGTCTTGAGCGTGCCGTTATTTTTCAAGCTTGTGCGGAGTAATTTTCCAATACATTTACGCTGGTCGGCGATGACCTTTTCCAAGTCAGATTTTAACGACATTTTGCAGGTGGCATTGCCGGGCGCGCTGTCGCCGCTACTGACGGTCGCCACCGTATTGGTACTCACGGCCTTTGTGGCGAGCTTTGGCGAGGCGGCATTGGCTGGCTACGGCATTGGCTCGCGAGTTGAATTTTTAATTATCCCGTTAGTATTTGGTCTGGGTGCGGCCATGACTTCGACGGTTGGGGTCAGCGTCGGCGCTGGAGACTTAGGCCGAGCCGAACGGCTGGGCCGTGTCGGGGGCTTCAGCGCGGGACTCATAGCCGGCGTGGTCGGTATCGTGTTGGCGTTGTTTCCCGATGCATGGATTGGGGCGTTTACCGATTTGCCTGCGGTGCACGCATCGGCGAAAAGCTATATCCAAATCGTCGGGCCATTTTTCTTTTTCCATGGTTTGGGATTGTCTTTATATTTTGCTTCTCAGGGCGCCGGTGCCATGCTGTGGCCGGTATGGGCAACGGTGCTTCGGGTTGTTGTCGCGGCTCTGGGTGCCTATGCGTTGGCGTTTACGTTTGGGTTCGGCTTGGCCGGCATCTATGCTGCGGCCGCGGCCGCGATGCTGACCTACGCGGTTGTGATCGCAGCGGCGATCAGCGCCGGTGCCTGGCGTAAAGGCGATAATTAGCGGCGTTGAATTTCGAAAACACCTTTATCTGACACCGAATCTGTCTCGTAACGCAAAAAGTCCTTCGCATAAGCGGCGCCTTTAACGCGAATCAATTCCTGAATTGCTGACGTGATCACGACTTCGGCTATATCTGCTTCGTCAAGACTCAGCGCCTTGCCTTGCTCGTAGCCGCTGGTGAGTAGTTCTTTTGCTAGGGCGTATTTGCTCATGTGCTTGTCCTAATTGGCGATGTGCTGGAGGCGTTGGTAAAGAATGAGTATGTCACTAAAAGCCGGTCTCTGGTTCAACTAAGAGATTGCGGTTGGTTTTGGGCAGCAAGTGTGGTGCCAGAGGTTTGCGGCGCCGTGGCGCTGTTGCCGGATAGTTTTTTGCCAGATAGGTCAGAATCTGATCTTCGGTTTGCGCGTCTAATTGCCAAAGATTTTGCCGTGCCTGCATCCAGCGAATTGTTTCCAGCCAAATGCGCCGGTCGCCCCGATTTCCGGTTACCAGCTGCAGGGAATGACAATTGCCGCAGTGTGCGGCGACTAATTGCCATGCACCGTCTTTGATTAAGCCGGTGCGTTCATCCACGATATCAGCGGCTACCGATAGGCTGCAAAGAGCAGCTATAACGATTAAGAAACCCTGCACGTTTACACCACGGCCACGGCGATACGATGACAGGCGTTATTTAAATAGCCCTTTGGGTTCCAGCCAGGCACCACCATTGGTTGGCTTTCGCCCTTATTGTCGGTGGCACGCGCCCAAATTTCGAAGTAACCCGTTTGGGGAAACGTCACTTTTGTCGACCACTGTTGCCATGCCAATCGATTGACCGCTGGCTGCAGCTCGCAGCGTTGCCAGGATGCTCCGAAGTCAATGGAAACGGCAACGGCACTGACAGAGCGGTCGCCCGCCCAGGCGTGGCCGCGCAGGTTCAGTGGGGTAGCTCGAGTCTGTTGGATGCCGGACTTGGGAAAGGTAATTAAGGATTTCACCGGCATGGACTGAATGATGCACATTTGCGAATCCGCTACAGGGTTGCCGGGTGCAGTCGGCGCGCAAGGCACGCGATAGGCGCTGCCCGTCATTTTTGCGCCGTCGTGAACCCGGTCGCGGATAAGGATCTCGTTCAACCATTTGCCCGAGGCTGAGGCTGGCCAACCGCTGCAGATCAGGCGCAGCGGATAGCCGTGCAGGGGTGGAATATCCGCGCCATTGAGCGCCCAAGCGATTAAGGTTTCGTCTTCTAGCGCCTTATGCATGGGTACTCCACGCGAGATTGGGGCCTTGTTCGGGTCGCCGCTAAGGTGCGTGTCTGCTGCGTTGTAGCCGATGTAGACCGCGCTGTCGGCAATCCCGCAGTGCTGTAAGACATCGCGTAGACGCACACCCGTCCATTGCGCACAGCTGATGGCCCCTGTGGTCCATTGGTTGCCGCTTGCCGGTGGAAAGAATTCACTGCGCCCGTTGCCGCCGCACTCCAGCTGTAACTGGTAGGTATGGTGTTGAAACTTTTGCTTCAGCTCGCGCAGTGAAAATTCGGTTGGGTGTACGCAGGATTCGCCGCCGATACTTATAGTCCACTCGACGGCCTGCGCAGCGGTGATTTGCGGCGGTACACCATTATTGCGGACAAACATTCGCGATGCCGGTGTGATGATGTCGTCTAACAGATGCGCCGGGGTTTCGGCATTTATGGGCCTGTCGTTGAGCACTACGAGGCCCGGTTTTTCTGGAATGACCGCGGTCTGTGCTGCGTGGGTAAGCCCGACCGGTGTAAGTCCGGCAGGCAGTAACGGCAAGTAGGGGATGCGCATGCCGAGTAGCGCGCTCAACGAAGCTACGCTGCCATTACGTAAAAATTGCCGGCGTTTAAAGTGCGTTTGCTGTTTAGATTTCATGGCTCCCCCCGCTTCGTAAGCGTGGCCTCATTCTAGATCGACTGAGTGAGTCTGGCGAACGTCGGTCTGGGACTGTGGTATAAGACTAAGTAACGTGCTGGCGATGAACGTATCCGGCGATATGGATTAAGACTCTCGGGGGGATGGCCAACGACTATGGATTTGCAGCAGTTTCGAGCGGAAACCAGAGACTGGCTCGACAGTAATTGCCCGCCGTCGATGCGGACACGCATGGTCCCCGGCGAAGACATTGCTGGCGGGCATAAACGCCGCAGCACGAATCCGGACGCCTATGTATGGCTGGAGCGCATGGCCGAGAGAGGTTGGACCGTGCCTACTTGGCCGCAGGAGTACGGCGGCGCGGGCTTAGCTAAAGAGGAATTTTTGGTGTTGCTGGATGAACTGCAACGCATTCAAGCGCGGCCGCCATTAGGCGGTATGGGGGTGTCCATGATTGGGCCGACGCTCTTGGAATATGGGACCGCCGCGCAAAAGCGTGAACATTTGCCGCCCATCGCTCGAGGCGAAGTGGCGTGGTGTCAGGGGTACAGCGAGCCAGGGGCGGGTTCTGATCTGGCCGGCTTGCAGAGTTACGCCGAGGACCACGGCGATCACTTTATTTTAAATGGGGCAAAGATCTGGACCTCGGGTGCGAATCATGCGGATTGGATGTTTTGTCTAGTGCGCACCGATCGAGATGTCCCGAAACATGAGGGCATTAGTTTTGTCGTGTTTTCTATGGACAGTTCCGGTGTCAGCACGCGGCCTATCGAAATGATTAACGGCGCGTCGCCGTTTTGCCAGACGTTCTTTGACAACGTACGTATTCCCAAGAGCAATCTAATCGGCAAGCTAAATCACGGCTGGACCGTGGGTAAGCGCTTATTGCAGCACGAACGCTCTGGTTTGGCGGCCCTAGCCAGCGCCGATACAGCTGGTGCGATGCAGCGCATAAAACCGGCGCTGCCGATGCCCGAGTTGTTGCGGCATTACAGCGCGATGCTCAGATCCACGGACTCGCGACTGCGTCGCGACTTAATCGATATCGAGATGTTACGGCGTAGTTTCGTGTTGACCCAGCAACGCGCTGTGCAGGAAACCGAGGCGGATACGCCCGGAGCCGCCACCTCGATCTTTAAGTATGTGGAGGCCAACTACGTCGAAGCTCAGCTCGAAGCACAATTGCGGATACGAGGGTCTCAGGGAGTTGGTTGGCAGGGCGATGCGTTTACGGATGAGGAGATCGCTATGTGTCGGTTATGGCTGGAAGCGAAGTCGATCTCAATCGCTGGCGGATCGAACGAAGTGCAACTCAATATTATCGCCAAGCGAGTCTTAGGGTTGCCCGATTAAGCTAAAGCAAGTTTGAAAAACTCAGGAGGAGGAGCATGACAGAAGTCGTTACCGGGCCTATTTGGGCCGCTCGAAATTGGTCGGCGGATGAAGGCGAGGGCAGTATTCATGATGACGCCACCGCAGAGAAGCTCGGGTTTCGCGGTGGCACAGTCGCCGGCGACGTGCATATGAACCAATTTCCGCCGTTATTAGTGAAAATATTTGGCAATGAATGGTTTGAGCGCGGTAATTTGTCCTTGAACTTTAAGAACGCGACCATTGATCAGGAAAGAGTTCAAGTGTTCGCTGAACAACCCAGGGCGGGGGCAAATTCCATCAAGGTCTGGATGGAACGTGAGGATGGCATGCTGGTAGCCACCGGCACAGCGTCGGTCGGTGAGCATTTAAGCACGGAACTGCGCAACAAAGATTTTCGAGCGTGTGATCCCGCAGAACTGCGCATTTTGCATCGTCTGCATGCGGGGTTATCGCTGGGCGAGTACGACGTCCACACCTCGCCGGTTAAGCAGTTTGAACGCTTTGACAGTCAAGTCATCAGCGACCCTTTGGATTGGTACCGTCATGGGTCACCCTGGGGTGAGCCGGTTGCGGCACCGGCGACTGTTATAGAGTTTTTGTGGGCCTACCCAATGCAAGGCATGAGGCCCTACTTAGGTGAAATGGTCGGGCTTTTCGGCGCCATTGAGATTAGTTTCCATAGTGGCCCGTTGCTTATGAACCGTGACTATCGTCTCACCAGCAAAGTATTGTGTGTGGGGCAGAGTCCGCAGACGGAGTATGTCTGGTACGAGACCGAAGCGTTTGATTATGAGGGCGCCAAGGTCGCGACTATGCTCATGCAGTCGCGTTGTATGAAAGCGTCGTCGCCAGCTTACGCTGAATAATGGCGTCCGGCGGTTGTGCGGATTACTATCCGCCCAAAATGTAGATTGTTGGAGGGATTGTGACGCGGACACGTTGGGTTTGGTTGAACTGCGGCTTACTGTACGCGGTGTTTTTCGGTTGGTACACGTCTTTTGGCGGCCCGCTTACCGAGCAAGAAATAGATCAATACCTAGCTCACTTCGAGCAGCGAGGTATAGCGCCGCAGCAGCAACGTATGCTCGAGCAATTTATGCGCGCAGATACGGGCGATGACTTCGCCATGGTTAACGTGATCGATATGCACGAGACGCCGCTGCAGGTAGATGGCGTCGAGCCAGGCGAGAGCAGTAGTGATGTGCTGGGTCGGTATATGCAGTATATGTACCCTGCGTTGTTTGCACGCGCCAGCCATCCGGTATTCTTCGGCGATGCTGCCAACAGAGCTATGGATCTTATGAACGCGCCGGGCATGGAGCGGTGGTCTCAGGGGGCATTGATGCGCTATCGCAGCCGCCGCGACTTTTTTGACATTACGACGAATCCAGCGTTTTCCGGCTCCCACGATTTCAAGGTCGCGGCTATGCGGAAAACCATAGCGTTTCCTCTAGATCCATGGATGCATCTGGGTGATCCTCGTCTGCTGCTGGGGCTGGCGCTCGGATTGGTGGCGATGGGTTTAAGTTGGCGCGCGGCGGTTCGCAGTTCGGCTGTGAACCCACCCGATGCTGTTCCACAGGATTAAGGCTGTGTTAGGCCTCGCAGGGTTGTAACAAAGCCTTCTGCGTCGCGAGCGATCTCCTCGAGTGATTTGCCGGCTTGGTACAGTGCGCCGCCAAGACCGAAGCCAGCTACGCCGGCCTGCCAATAGTTGGCGGCGTTGGCAGGGGTGATGCCGCCGACCGCTAATACCGGCAAGTCCGCCGGTAATACCGACTTCCAGCTTTTAATCACCGCGGGCGTCAGCATCTCCGCTGGAAAGGCCTTGATACCGTGGGCGCCGGCGTGTAGTGCTGTAAAAATCTCGCTGGGCGTGGCCGCACCGGGCAGGCTCACGACCCCTTGGGTGACACTGGCACGGATGACCTCGGCGTCGGTATTGGGCGATACAATGAGTTGTCCGCCAGCGTCGCGGACAGCGCTCACCTCGTTTGCCGTGAGTACGGTGCCCGCACCCACCAACATGCGATCGCCAAAATCCTTAGCGATGCGCTCGATACTGAGTAAAGGGTCGGGTGAGTTCAGCGGCACCTCAATGATGCGAAAACCAGTCTGATAAAGCACGTCTGCGACCTCAGCGGCCTCGGGATAGGTGATGCCGCGCAGAATCGCAATAAGCGGCAATTCGTCCAGATATGATCCCAATAAAGTGTGCACGGCGGAGTCCTAGTTAAGTAGGTGCGGCATAATGGCTAAAGCGCCGAGTATTGTCGCGGCTTCGCTGTCGACACAAAAGGCCTCGTAGCCGCGATACGTGAGAGCCATTTGGTAATGCTGAGCCAGAGCATGCGCGCCGACGATACCTATCGAGCGGGTGGGCTTGGCGGAGAGATTTAGCAACTCGTGACCGATGATTAAGCCGGATAAGTACGGTAGACCTTCCCGAGCGGAGTGCTCGCCATTGAGATTGCGCGAACGAACGCTAAAGAGGTGGTGCAACAGGCCGCCGGATTTTTCAGCGTGGTCGATGCCGCGATAGAAAGCGTCGTCGTTCCAGACGGCGTGCGCATCTATTGAGTCCGCAAGAATCGATTGCTGGCTTAACAGCCCAAATAACTCGCCGCTCATGGTGGTAGAGAAATTGCCTAGCGCGTTTTCGGTGAACGCCAGCCACTTGTTATGCGTACCCGGGAAGCACAGCAGTTGCGGCGGCGCGCGGCGCTGCTGTTTGAGCCACTGTTGCGCACCGAAGTATTGAAGCTCTTCGCCGCGCATGACATCAAAGCTGCCTGCAACGCCGGTTCCGGAGACCCCTGGAACGATCCAAGCGGGGCATGGCGTAAATTCAGGCAGTGGCTGGCTGTACTGCGCGAGTTGCTTTAGGGATACCGGGCTCGGTAGGTGCGGCACGAGTTGCCAACCGGCCGGGCTTCCCACCATGCCGCCCAGAAGGGTAGTTAGTGGGCCATGCTGCTGCAGCCAGTTGCCAATATGTTGCAGCAGCACGTCAGCAAACCGGCGCTCTACGTTGTTTAATCCATCTGCCGTATTGATCCGCTCGAGACACAGTCCGTCATCTCGCACCAAATAGGCGCGAAAGTTGCTGGTACCCCAATCAACTACGATGGACAGATTTTCAGGTGCACTCATAGCGCCGCTTTGGGATTGCTGGAACAGCAGTTTACGCGGGCTTTGAGTGAGGTGACTAGGGTATTGTTGAGACCGCGGTTATGGATTGATCGGAGCGCAGAATGACCACACTCAAGCGACAACAAGAGGCAGCCATCAACTATCGACTAGACGGCAGCGGCAACACTGTCTGGCTGCTGTTCAATGGAGCGACTTTGGCGCTGGAATTTTGGGATCCGCTGGTGCTGACGTTGGCCGAACGCGACACTGTGGTGCGTTTTGACCAACGCAATGCGGGCGGTTCGCGAGCCGAGGGCCGGTTTTCCCTGCCGGATACTGCAGCCGATGCGGTGGCGGTGCTGGAACACCTAGGCGTCGAGTCTGTGATTGCGGTGGGTCATGCTTGGGGAGGTCGCGCCGCTCAAGTGTTCGCCCGCGACTATCCGCATTTATGTCGGGCGTTGGTGATCTGCGGCACCGGTGGTCAGATTCCGGCGACCGTGCCGGAGGCGTTGCTCGCCGAGCTCCGGGTGGCGGTGCAAGCGGAGGACCAGTCTGCATGGGCCAAACTGGTAGAGCGAATTTACTGCGCCCCGGGCTTTGCGCAGCGCCAGCCGCGTGCATATGCAGAACTGATCCGGTTGATGTGGCCGCCTGTTCGACACACAGCACGCTGGGATGCGCGCGTTGCACCCAGCAGCAGCTATTGGGGCGTAGCTCGATGTCCTACGTTGTTGATTTACGGTGAGCAGGATCAGTTCGGGACGCCGATGAACGCGGATGATCTGCAGGGCCGGTTGACAGATGTGCACAGGTTAGACATTGCCAACGCCGGGCATTTTGTTATTCGCGAGGCGACGCAACAGGTCTCTGCGGCACTGCGAGATTTTGCGGCACAGTTATCCCAGCGGTGATTCTGCGCTGCACCTCTACAGGGTGTCTTGGCTGTGTATGGACCTTTGATGCAGCGTTAGCCCTGCTCGACACAAAGACCGGTTGTTAGAGGGGAAGATATGCGCCATCTGGGCGATCCCGGTGAATGGCTGTTCAGCAGTGTTCTGCCCGTATTGCCAGTCAGTAGGTCTTAAGCGGACTCGAATTCGAAATGTCTCCTGGTGTTGGAGGGCCCAGCAAAAAAATAATATCGGTAACTGCAACTTCATCAGAGGCCATAGGTAACAGCATTGGAATCCCTGATTCATCGACAGCGCGCTGACACACACAGATGGCTGCTTGCAAAAACTACGACAAAGCCGATAGAGATGCCGCGCAATACGTCCGGCCCTTGCAAGCCGTTCATGGCGGTG
>TARA_B100000963_G_scaffold358694_1_pt1 | contig 27049 bp, 25 predicted proteins | sample TARA_B100000963 | Tara Oceans TARA_B100000963 (sample SAMEA2622097) | marine metagenome | biome: marine biome (ENVO:00000447); feature: surface water layer (ENVO:00002042); material: "saline water (ENVO:00002010), including plankton (ENVO:xxxxxxxx)" | depth 5 m | reverse complement strand
TTGGGATTTTTCAAATGAAGGACGAAAAAGACAAAGTTTTAGAATGAGAGCATTAGCCGATTTTGAAAAGGAGAATGGAAGATTGGTTATTTGTGATTTCATATGTCCTACGAAAGAAGCAAGAGAAATATTCGATGCTGACTATTGCATTTGGATGGACACAATAAAAGAGAGTAATTACAAAGATACAGATAAAATATTTGAGGAGCCTGAAAAGTTTAACCTAAAGATTTCTAGTTGGGATCAATATAGCACCTCACAAGTAGCAAGTTTAATAAGAGATGTTTGATCAGAAAAAACCTACAGTACTTCTTTTGGGAAGATGGCAGCCTTGGCATGATGGACATCTTGCTCTTTTTGAAAGAGCTATTACTAAGACCGGCCAAGTAGTTATACAAGTTAGAGATGTTGAGGGCTCTTCTGGAGGAGAAGGTCAAGACGACAATCCCTTTTCTTTTGAGGAAATATACAAAGAAATTGTTGAGAAGCTTCTTCTATCAGGTTATAGGATTAATGAGGATTTTATTATTCAATTAGTGCCCAACATTACTAACATAACCTATGGAAGGGGAGTAGGTTATGAAATAGAAGAAGAATCTTTTGATTCGGATATTGAGTCTATTAGTGCAACAAAGATTAGAAGAGATTTAAGAGAAAAGGGAGAGCTTTAATTTTTTTGATTTAAAGACCTTAGATTAATATGAAGATAGAGTACCCACTTAATTTTATTAGAGCTAATGATCTTAATGAGACATCTTTATATGTTAAAGGGTTCTTAGAAGATTTAAAATTTGTTTTGATTGTTGGAAAAACTCACTCAAAAGATATAGCAAATAAAATACTTAAATATGTAGATTTAAAACCATATAGGATATTGGAAATAGATCTAGAAGATCATGAGAATATTGCTACCATCTCAGAGGAGTTAAAAATAAATGATATTGATATAGTTCTTTCCGTTGGTGGTGGGGTTGCTATCGATTATGCAAAACGTTTGGCCCTTCTCGTTAATAAAAGATTTATTGCGGTTCCAACGATTGTTTCAAATGATGGTATGGCAAGTCCAATATCTGTCCTCAAAATTGGAGGAAAAAAAGTAAGTCTCCCAGGAAAATTGCCAGATACAATTATTGTTCCGATAGATGTCTTAAAAGAAGCACCATTAAAATATATTAAGTCTGCACTTCTTGATACTCTATCTAATCTTAGTGCAGTAAATGATTGGAGATATGCTGACGAAGGTCTTTACCAAAATCAATCAAGCAGTATGGCAGTTAACTTATCAAACATGGCTGCTTCAATGGTGCTAAATATTAAGAACCTAGAGTTAGCCGATAATCGAATTTTAGAGTGTGCCCTCGATGTGCAATTACTTTCAGGAATGGCAATGACGATATGTGGTTCATCAAGACCATGTAGCGGGAGTGAGCATATTATTTCTCATGCATTAGATAATAAAGAAATGAAAGTTGAAATACTTCATGGTGAAAAAGTTGGAACAATAAGCGAATTTTGTTTGTTTATTCAAGATTCTCCTCAACCAGCTGCGACCAAGCTTTTAAGAAAATTAAATATTAAAAAGGGAATACCCGGAATTAAAGATTTATCCAAAGAAAAGACTGTGGAATTCTTTTCTCTCGCCAAAAGATTAAGACCCGAAAGAAAAACAATACTAGAGAAATATTCTGCAGAATCCCTTTATGAGCTGCATTGTGAATTTATTAAGAGTTAAACTATGAATTTTGTAATTTTGGCAGCTGGATTAGGATCAAGATTAAGACCTTTAACTGACAAGAAACCAAAGTGCTGTTTAGAAGTAAATAATGAAAGCTTAATAATTAGATTTATTAATCAAATAAATAAATATTATAAGAAAAAAAGAATAATTATTGTAACTGGTTATAAAGAAGAATTTTTAAGAAACCATTTGCAAGATTTTGAGCCCGAAATAATTTTTATAAATAATGAAAATTATGAAACATCCAATAATATGTACTCTGCCTACCTTGGCATCAAAAGCATTGATACCAACATGCATACAGTCATCGCGAATGCTGACTGCATATATGCTGATAAGATTTTTAAAATTTTATCTGAGCAGAAGCAGTCAACTATTCTCTTTGATAAAACTTTTTTTGATGAAGAGAGTATGAAGGTTGAATTAAAAGACAAATTTGTTATTTCCATGGGTAAGCACTTAGAGAGGTCACGAGATGTTTATGTATCTTTGGATATGTACCTTTTTGAAAGAATCCATATTGAAAGACTTAATGAAATATTTAAAAAATATTTTAAAGAAAATGAATATAATAGCTGGACGGAAGTAGCAATTAATAATTTTGTTAAAAGGTACAATAATTCCATTCAATCAAGAGATATTGGCAATGAGAAGTGGGTGGAAATCGATAATATTACAGATCTCAAAAGAGCGGAAATTTTATGGAAAAATATGTAATTTTTTCTGATCTTGATGGAACTTTATATATTGATGGCTTGCCTTTCGATGGCGTTCAGGAATCACTTCAAGATTTATTTGATAAGGGATTTAAGATATTTTATACAACCAATAATACAAGTTCATCAAATGAAGAGTATAGGAAAAAACTAATTGATTTATCTTTTCCTGTCGCAGAAGATAGTGTTATTACTCCAATACAAATAGCAAAAGATTTTTTTATTAAGTCGAAGTTTTGTAATCCCTATATTTCAAGTTTACCTCCAGTAAAAGAAGAATTTTTTTCAAATACCAACTTTGATAAAACTCAAGAAGAAGATCCAGACTCAATATTAATTGCATTCAATAAAGATATTGATTATGAGGAGCTTGAGAAGATTGCAATTTGGATTAATAGGGGCATACCATATTTTCTTACACATATTGATTATTGTTGTCCATCGCATTCAGGGCCTTTACCTGATTGTGGATCTTTTGGAGAATTATTTTTAAGAACAACAGGCATAAGATTTACAGATCACTTTGGCAAACCTGGTAAATTCTATGCTGATTATCTCATCTCTAAGATTGATTCCTTAGAGAGTATTGTAATAGGAGATAGAATTTATACTGATGGCCTTCTAGGAAAAGAAATAGGAGCCAAAACAGTTATTGTTCTCTCAGGCGAAACAGAAACGCCAGAAGATATCTCAAAAATTGATTTCTTTAATACAGCTGTTGATTTCTTCAAAACATTAAAATAAATATATTTATTAAGCTTTAATCTATATGAGTTAAAATTAAATATTGGCTGGATGGCAGAGTGGTCATGCAGCGGCCTGCAAAGCCGTTTACGCCGGTTCGATTCCGGCTTCAGCCTCCATTAATTAAAAAAATGAAGATCGGTATAGTAGGATTTGGTTTTGTAGGGAAGGCCCTAAAAAATGGCCTTCTTCAGAATGTTAAAACATATATCGTCGATCCAAAACTATCTACCAGCATAGAAGATCTTATAGAATTTTCACCAAAAATAATTTTTTTATGTCTTCCAACTCCAATGAATGAAGAAGGAGATCAGGACATAAGTATTCTTAAAAGTGTTTTAGATGAAATAATGTCTTTTGAAGATTTAAATGACACAACTCTAGTTTTAAAAAGCACAGTCATTCCCTCAAAATTGAATCAACTAATAAATAATTCAAACTTAGTTGTTAATCCAGAATTTCTAAGAGAGGCAAGTGCAGACAGAGACTTTATAGATTCAGAATTTATTCTTTTAGGTGGCGCCGAGGAAAAATGTAAAAAATTACAAGATTTCTATCTTAATCATACAAAATGCAAGACAGATAATTTCATGTTAACCGATAAGTCTTCCGCTTTGCTTGTGAAATACACTATAAACACTTTTTTAGCTTCAAAGGTTACATTTTTTAATGAAATATATAATATCCATTCTGAATCTGCTAGCCAAGAAAGTTGGGAGAACTTTGTAAAAATAGTTTCTAGTGACAAAAGGATTGGAGAATCTCATATGCAGGTTCCCGGCCCCGATGGCAGAAAAGGATTTGGAGGAGCCTGTTTTCCAAAAGATATTTCTGCATTAATGTATTACGCTAGGAGTTTAGGTCTTGAATTTGACCTTTTTAAAAAAATAATTCAAATAAATAATAGAACAAGATCAGATTATGATAGTTTGACTGAAAGAGAAAAAGAGCAATCAGTGAGTTTTAAGGATTCATAGCTTTTATTTTTTTGATGATTATAATTACAAAAATGATTGAGGTAACAAGTAACCATAATGCCCAGGTGGTGGAATTGGTAGACACAAGGGATTTAAAATCCCTCGAAGGCAACTTCGTGCCGGTTCAAGTCCGGCTCTGGGCACCAAACAATTTTTTTGAGTTATGAGCAATAATATAGATTTTAATGATTCTATTGATCTAAAGCCTATTTTTATATCACTATGGGAATCAAAGATGTTTATTTTATTAATAACCTTTGTTTTTGCAATTTTTTCTGTTTTTTATTCGTTGTCTTTAAAAGATGAATATACAGCAACGATGGTTGTAGAGGAAGTTGTTTCTCAAGAGGCATCACCAGCTGTGCCTTCAGGTCTTGGGACGTTTGCTGCACTTGCTGGTATTTCTGTTCCTGGAGGTTCTTCAAAAGATAAAAAGACTTTCGCAGTCGAGCTTTTAAAAACAAGAGATTTTTTTGACAAACTCATAACTGAAGACGATCAGTTATTAAATCTACTAATTGCGGTTGATAATTATGACTTGAAAAGCAATACAATTACATATGATGAATCAATTTATGATCCAGTTACAAAAAAAGTAAGAAGCTCATATCTTGAAAAAAAGACTTTTAACGAAATTCATTCTGTATTTCTTAACTCAATTTCTGTAAAAGAGCTTGAAACGGGATCGATTGCACTCTCTGTAACGCATTACTCGCCACATATTGCCAAATCCTTGCTTGATGACATATTTTTTAGACTCAATCAAGATGTAAAGCAGATTGAGTATTTGCAGGCTAAGAAATCTCTAGATTTCTTAAAGAATGAACTATCAATAACTACTGAAGTGGAGCTAAAGAAGGTAATCGCAGGACTTATCGATAAACAAATTCAAACAATTATGATATCAGAAATTGCTGAAAATTTTGTATTCACAGTCATTGATTCTTCTCGTCTTCCTGATGAAAAGAGTTATCCTCATAGATCTTTAATATGCATGATAATTACAATTTTTGGCTTTCTTCTAGCCATTTTTTTAGTTGTAGTGCGAACTTATTTCAAAAAGGAATAGTTCATAAAAATGAAAATTTTGGTCACTGGAACTGCTGGTTTTATAGGATTCCACTTAGCAAAAAAACTATCAGATGAGGGTTATGAAGTTGTTGGACTGGATATTATCAATGAATACTATGATAAAAAACTTAAGCTAGATAGATTAAATATTTTAGGAATTTCACCTGAGCCAGAATATGGAATTAAAGAAAAATCATCAACATATCCAAACTTCAGTTTCATTAAGTTAAACCTTGGTGATAAGCAAGGCCTGTTAGATTTATTTAAAGATGAGAATTTTGATGCTGTTTGTAACCTAGCCGCACAAGCAGGTGTAAGATATTCATTAGAGAATCCAGATACATACATAGATTCAAATATAGTTGGTTTTTTTAATATCCTTGAGTGTTGCAAACAATTTGCTGTTAAAAATCTTTCGTATGCATCAAGTTCTTCAGTATATGGCTTAAATGAAAATATTCCATTTTCAGCTGACCACTCAACCGATCATCCGGTAAGTTTATATGCAGCATCAAAGAAATCAAATGAGATACTAGCCCATGCTTATTCTCATCTTCATGGAATACAAACAACGGGATTAAGATTTTTTACAGTTTATGGACCATGGGGTAGGCCCGATATGGCGTTATTTATTTTTACAAAAGCTGCACTAGAAGGAGAAGATATAGATGTATACAATTTTGGTAAGATGTCTCGAGATTTTACCTATATTGACGATATAGTTAATGGTATTAAATTTGTCATCGATAATCCTGCAACTTCAAACAAGCTTTGGTCTGCTGAAGATCCAATTTCATCATCCTCATCAGCACCATTTAAAATCTATAACATTGGATGCAATAGTCCTGTAAATCTTCTAGATTTCATTTTGATTATTGAAAAAAGGACTGGAAAAAAAATATCAAAGAATCTAATTGAAATACAACAGGGCGATGTCCCTTCAACATTTGCAGATATTTCTTCTTTGCAAAAAGATTTTGGATATAATCCGACTACAAATGTCGAAACTGGCGTAGAAAAGTTTATATCTTGGTTTATTGATTATTACAAAATGGATCTTTAAAAAATGACTCATAAAATTGGAATTATTGGACTAGGTTATGTTGGTTTCCCTCTTGCTTTTGAGTTTTCAAAAAGATTTGAGGTTATCGGTTTTGATCTATCAAAAAAAAGAATTAAAGAATTAAAAGATGGATATGATAAAACTAATGAGATAAGTCAAAAAGACTTGAAGCTTATAAAAAAAAATATAGTTCTAACTGATGATATAAATAAACTTAAGACTTGTAATATTTACATTATCACTGTCCCAACTCCAGTTGATAAAAATAATTCCCCAGATATGTCATTCTTAAAAAAAGCCAGCCAAAGTATTGGAAACTTAATAAAAAGTGAAGATATAGTTATTTATGAATCTACTGTCTATCCAGGAGCAACCGAAGAGATATGTGTTCCAATATTAGAAGAGGCTTCCAACTTAGTCTTTAACAAAGACTTCTTTGTTGGCTATAGTCCAGAAAGAATCAATCCAGGTGATAAAAATCATACTCTAACGAATATAAAGAAGATCGTTTCAGCTTCATCTAAAGAATCTTTAGAAAAAATATACTTTATTTACTCAGAGATAATTAAAGCTGGTGTATACAAAGCAGAATCTATAAAGGTTGCTGAGGCCGCAAAAGTCATTGAAAATACTCAAAGAGATATTAATATTGCCCTAATGAACGAGTTGGCAAAAATTTTTGATAAGTTAGAGATAGACACCAAAGAAGTTCTTGATGCAGCTAGTACAAAATGGAATTTTCTTCCTTTTAAGCCTGGTCTTGTTGGTGGACACTGCATAGGGGTAGATCCTTACTATTTAAGTCATAAGGCACAGGAAGTTGGTTTAAATCCAGAAATTGTATTATCTGGGAGACGAATTAATGAAAGCATGGTTTCCTTTGTTGCCGGCAGTGTTGAAAAGCTGATGAAAAATAAATCTTTGTCTCTCTCTGGTTCTAACATTCTTATCATGGGATTAACTTTTAAAGAGAATTGCCCAGACATTAGAAACTCAAAGGTATTTGACTTAATAAAAGCTTTTGAGAAAAAAGGCGCAAATGTTGAAATCTTTGATCCGGTATTAAATAAAGATAATTTTGATTTAGTTGAAATTGAGTTATTAAAAAATACGAAAAAAGATTTTTATGATGCAATAATTTTTTGTGTTAAGCATAAGGAATTAATTGAGATTGGTATTGAAAATATAAAAAGCATGGGGAAAAAGGTTTCAGTTATTTTTGACATTACTTCATCTTTCCCTAAATTTAGTGTGGACGGAAGACTATAGTTATTATGTATAATAAACAAACATATATTGGAGTTTGATATGAAAAAAGTGCTAGTTCTTGGTGCAGGTGGTTTTATTGGGGCGCATTTAGTGAATCGGTTAAAACAAGAGGGTTGTTGGGTTAGGGGCGTAGATTTGAAATATCCTCCCTATGCTGAAACTCAAGCTGACGATTTTCTTATTGGAGACCTTAGGGATCCGTCAACATGCTCTTTGGCAATAGATATGCAGTTCGATGAAGTCTATCAGCTTGCTGCAGACATGGGTGGTGCTGGCTTTATTTTTGTTGGAACTAATGATTATGACATTATGCATAATTCTGCACAGATAAACCTAAATGTAATTGAGAGCTGCAGAAGAAGAAATATCAAAAGGATATTTTATTCATCATCTGCATGTATTTATCCTGAATATAATCAACTAGATCCTGAGAATCCTGAATGTAGAGAAGATTCAGCATATCCAGCTGCTCCAGATTCAGAATATGGATGGGAAAAATTATTCAGCGAGAGACTTTATTTGACTGTTGCTAGGAATAAAGGCATAGATGTAAGAATTGCTAGATATCATAATATCTTTGGTCCTGAAGGTTCATGGAATAATGGAAGAGAAAAGGCGCCAGCAGCAATATGCAGGAAAGTAGCAAATGCAGAAAATAATAGCGCAATTGAGATATGGGGTGATGGAATTCAAACTAGATCATTTTTATATGTTGACGAATGCGTCGAGGCAACTTTAAGATTAATGCGGTCTGAGTTTGCAGGACCAGTAAACATTGGTTCAGACGAAATGATTTCTATCAACGATTTAGCTAATATGGTTATAAGAATATCAAATAAATCTCTCGAAATTAAAAATATTTCTGGCCCAACCGGTGTAAGAGGTAGGAATTCAGAAAATAGTCTTTTTGAAGAAAAGATTGGTTGGAGAGTCTCAGAATCACTTGAAGCCGGCATTATAAAAACATATCCATGGATCCTTAAGCAAGTTCAAGAGCATGGTGATTTTGATAAAGATGTTTAAGAGGGCATCTTGAAACATTTATGGCCCAAAACAAAAATGTTTTATATTTAAAACTCCACTCAAGTCCTCGCTCAAACTCATTACCTAATTACCTTGGGATAAGTTCTTTGGATTTACCCATAAGCGAAAATATTTATGGAAGTTTTTCAAAAAAAGTTAAAGGAGAATTAATTAAATTTTATAGAGATATTAAAAGTAAGAGAACTTTAATCATTGAATATGATGGCAATTTTATTCCAATTTTATATCTTTTTTGGGTAAATATAGTTTATAAAAAAAGATTCATAATTTTTCTTGATTGTCATGTTAATTCCTATATGAATATCAAGTCATTTACTTTTAAAGCATTTGCAAAGAAATTAATTATTTATTTATTTAAAAACCTTTTAAATGCAAGAATTATTGTTCACAACAAGAAATCACTTAACTTATTTAAAGGCTCTATCTATTGCCCATCACCATTCCCAAGAATAGATTCTTTCACTAATGAAAAGAGAGATTTATGCGATGTTTTTATCATTTCAAGCCTAAACAAAGACGAACCAATTGATGAATTTGTTAAGGTTGCAACGAGATTAAATTCAATAGGCATAAAAACTTTTATATCTGGTGATATTAAAAAATTAAAAAATAGTGAAACTGTTGATAAAAGTTTGTTTTCTGGATTTTTAAATAAAAATGAATTCTATGAATATATTTTTAACTCTAAGATTGTCGTTGCAATGACAATCAGAAAAAATAACCTACTATATGCTCCAAGAGAAGCTATTCAAATGAATAAAATATGCCTGATAAATGATAGTGAAGAGAATATTGATTTTTATGGAGATATTTGTTTTTATTCACCCCCTAATTCAGGACCTATGTTAGAAAAAATTAAAGAAATTCTGACAAAAGATCTTTTTCTTAGAAAAAATGAGATTGAGGAATTGATTCAAAATGTTGATCGAGAAATAAATAACTTTAAAAAATGTTTAGATACTTATTAATATTTCTTTTTCATATAGCATTTCGGAAATTTTTTAAATTTGATTTAAGACCAAAGCTAATAAAATACTTCCATTCTTTTAAATTTGATGCTTCAGCTTTATTGCATGAAGGCATTATTCCAAATGATTCATTCGATTATTTTAATAGAAACTTTTTTAAAAATGATATTTATGGAGATGATAAGAGAGCTTTGTGGGAAAATCATAGACTTGATATTATTAATCGAAATGAATTAAGTTTAGAAACTAGACTCGGCATCCTTCTGCTATGGATAGATTATTCTAAAAAATTTGATCCAATAATTTTTGAAAATATGATGGAGGCCTCCCTGAGGTCCGCAAATATTTTAATTTTTTTAGAAAAAAATAAAGAAAATCTCTCAAAGAAAGATACTCAACTTTTTGAAAATATATTACGAAATGTCTTTTTGTTAAATTTCATAGCTCCTGATATGTATGTAAAAAGAGAAAATTTCAAGATTAGAGATGAGAGCAATAATCATTTTATTTTTTGTTTATGCTTCCAACTCTTATATATGAATTATAAAAAAACTTTATCTTCAAATGTAGTAAGAAAATTTATGATTTATTTTGAAAAAAGATTCTCAAATGATGGTTTTTTAAAAGAAGGATCAACTTTTTATTCATATTCTTTATCAAATGCAATATTAAAGGTTTTATTCTTCTTGGGCTATAGAGATATCAAAGAATTTAAGAAAATTTATAAATCTTTTTGTATTTCATTAAATCAAGATATAAACCTAAAAGATTTAAACTTTGGCGATAGAGATGGAACAATGCTGCTGCCTTCAATTGATAGCGATTTGCCCTTTAAAGAATTTATTCAAAAGCAAGAATTTACTAAATCATTTCCAGACGAAAACATCAGATTAATTGAGAATGGCGATCTTAAAATCATAGTTAATCATAGAAAAATATATGACTTTGGAACATTGGGCCATTATCATGATGATTTTGGGCACTTTAATCTATATAGCAAAAATCAAATAATTTTTGATCCAGGCACTCTTTCTTATTCTGCTGAAGAAACCAGATTTGATTCTTCTTCATATCACAATTCTGTAACCATAAGCAATTCTAGCTCGATGATCCATAAGCAGAAATTTGAGAAAACTTTTAACTCAATAATTAAAACCGAGATAAGCGACAATACATTGAGCTTATACAATAGTAATATATATGGAAAATGGAAAAGAGAATTTCAGCTAAATTCCCTAATTATTGTTGATCAATTTAGGTTTTCTATTGATCCACTAATAAATATTATTTTTAAAAAAAAGCCAAAAGTCTCTCAGCAAAATGATAAAGGAATTGTAATTCTTGTTGAAAATGTAAAGATTGAAATATCTTGCAATGAGTTATTCAACTATAATATTCAACCAACAGTTATTGCAAAGGATTATTCTAAAAGTATTGGGGCATATTTACTTGAAATGAGTTTTAAAAAATCATTAGAAAACAGGCTTAAATGGGAAGTGATATGCTGAAACTCGTATCTAAATCATCTGGAATTAAGCTTTTAAAACATTCTTATCCAAACATAGGTAAGAATGATATTTTATTGGAAACTATAGGAAGTTGTTACTCAAAAGGAACAGAAGATAGTACTGCAAAAAATCATCAGCGCTCCATCATTCAAAAAGTAATAGATAATCAATCCAAAATAATTGACTTGATCCAAAAAAATGATTTTAAGACTCTATTCAATAAACTTAATGAACAAAAAACGTCAACTATTAATTTAGGCTATTCAGCATCGGGCAAAGTTGTTGCGGTTGGCGAGAGTGTCGAGGATTTTAAGACAGGTGACATGGTCGTTTCTCTTGGTTCCAATGCGAATCATGCACAATATTCAGTGGTTCCCAATGGACTCTGTATTAAGATTGGGAATGAAGTTGATCCACTGCAAGCAAGTACGGCAGCAATTGCATCAATAGCATTAAATAGCGTTCTTCTTGCAAATCCTATTATTGGATCAAGAGCGCTTGTAATTGGCTGCGGCCTTATAGGCCAGTTCATAATTCAATTTTTAAATATTTCTGGAGCAGAAATAACATCTGTTGATAAAGATAATTCAAAACGGGAGCAATCTTTACTGCACGGATCAAGCTCTTTCTTTACTCTAGAAGAGTTTGACCAAGTCTGTGCATCTAATGAGTTTGAAAATGTTTTTACTGTGACTCCAGAAATTGAAGAAGAATTATGGGAGATTATTGGAAAGTCCTCTAAAAATAATTCAAATATTGTTATGGTTGGTGCCGCAGATCTAAATTGCCCAAGAGATATTTTTTATAAGAAGCAATTAAATTTTATTTCACCTCATAGCTATGGACCCGGAAGAGGACTTTATGATTTTGAAATCTTAAGAAAGGATTTCCCAAAAATCTCACAAACATGGGATCTTAGATCAAATGTTCAAACTTTTATAAAATTGTTATGCGATAAAAAGATTTCGACAGCTTTCATTGACGTGTTTGAGATAGATAGTACCTCAATCTCATCTCTCAACGAAGTCCTTGATAATAAAAAAAGCTTTAGTACTATTTTTGACTGGAGAATGCCAAAAAATTTAAACAAGAAAGAGATATCAGAAATTAATGACGAAAAGGCGAATGAAGTAATTAATTATAAAAATGTTGTCATTTATGGATATTCAAACTTTGCAAGAGAAGCTCACATACCAGCATTAAAAAGTATTAATACACTTAACTTAAGTGGAATTTTTAATAGAACGCCTATCGAAATCTCAAAAGAAAAAATTCTTGATACCAATCAATTAAATTCAGCAGAGAATGGGACAATTTTAATTTCGACTAACCATGGATCTCATGCATCAACCCTTATTAACTATTTAGAAAAGAGGAAGTTTGTTATCGTCGATAAGCCTCTTTGCATTAATGTAGAAGAACTTAATACAATTCTTACATTAGATCAGAAATTAAACAGTAAATTTATATGTTTTATGAATAGAAGATATTCAGAGCATACACAAATCTTAAAAGAATATATTTCAAGTGCCAAAGGCCCATTTCATCTCGATTGCATTTTTAATGTGCCATCAAAAGATTCCAATGATATTATTTTTAGTGAGGGTGGAAGACTAGTAGGTGAGATGTGTCATCATGTTGATTTAGCTCTTTTTTTACTAGGTACTCCATGCCAAGTTTCTTATTCTGATAATCAGATTGAATCAAAAGATAGCAAAAATGAAAACTCCAGCATATTAATGTCATTTCCAAATAATTCATCAGCTTTTATTAGATACTCTACTATGGGAGACTCTCAAGGTATCAAGGAAAAGATAAAGCTAAGTTTTGATAATCGAACTCTCGAGGTTACAAATTTTGAGACTACAGAATTAAAAGCAAATAATTCATCAAAAGTAGTTTTGAAAAAACTTAACAAAGGTTTTTATGATACTTGGCAAGTAATAGAAAATATTCTCAAAGATAATAACTTAAATAAAAAAGAGCTAGAAAAAATGAAGGAGCTTGATATTGCAACTTCAAAGATTCTCTTAAGAGCTGAGCTATGAAGCTAGGTATCATTGGCCTTGGATTCGTTGGCACAACATCTTTGGTAGCTTTCTCAAAGCTAGGCTACGAGGTCTGTGGCATAGAAAAGAATAAAATCCGATTAGATGGCTTTAAAAAGGGAAATATCCCCTTCTTCGATACTGAGCTTCAAGAAAAATTCCATGAAACCACGGGAATAATTTTCAAAGAAAAAATAGATGAAGTAGATAAAGAAATAAAAGATTTTTTAGTATGTGTCGAAACTCCCCTTACTAATAGCAAGCTTGATTTATCAGTGGTAAAGAAGGCCATTGAAGAAATTTGCAATACATTTGATGGAATAAATATATGGCTGAGATCTACAACTGATAATCCAGATGAAATCAAATTGCTATCAGAAAAGGTTTTTAATGCCGGCAACAAATTGTTCTTGTATCCAGAATTTATGAGAGAAGGAAGTTGTTGGAAAGATTTCTTTGATCCAGCTTTTACTATTCTTGCTGGTCAAGATGTTGATAAGACCCTTTTTTATGAAAAACTTAAATCACATTTTAAAAATACATACACATGCAATTTAGCTGAGGCAATTACTGTAAAGATAGCTAGTAATGCATTTCATGCTCTTAAAGTAACTTTTGCTAATGAATTAAAATTCTTAAAATTTGCAGATCAAATTGATTTAAAAAATGTGATGGAAATATTTTCATCTGATACTAAATTAAATATTTCAAAGAAATATTTAAGTCCTGGTGAGCCCTACAGTGGCCCATGTCTAAAAAAAGATACCCTAGCGCTTTCAAATTTGTTGTCTGAACATATGAGAGAAAACTCAGTTATAAATCAAATTGATAAGAGTAATGAAAAACAAATTGAGGTATTAATTCAAAAAATAGTTAATATGAAAGAAAAAAATATTGGTTTTTTTGGCCTTGAATTTAAAAAAGGATCTGGCGATATTAGAAATAGCTATATTATTAAGATAATAAAAAAACTAACTAACAAAAATATCTTCATATTTGACAATAGTGTCCCAAAAAGAGAACTCTTAAATGTTTTAGGTGATAAATATGAAGTTCTAGCTAGTCAGGATGAACTATTTCAAAAAGTTGATATTGTTTTTACAAAATTCAATACCAATATAAAAACTAGGACAAAAGTAATTTCTCTTGACTCTCTATGAGCTTAGATTCGGTTAGCTTTTGCTGCGTTGTAAAAGATGAAGAAAAATATATAGGTTTTTTATTAGAATCTTTATTAAAGGCTTCAAAAAAAATAAATCAAGCTGAGTTCATTTTTATCGATGATTTTTCAAGTGATAATACTTTTAAAATCCTAAAAGATAAATCTGTAGAGGATAGTAGATTTAAAGTTAAAAGAAATAGCGAGCCTGGAAAAGTTATCGGGACAAATTTAGCTTTTTCGTTAGCAGAATTGGATTATGTGAAGTTTATTGATGGAGATGACTTAATTAATGGCAATTTTGAAATTTCTGAGACAACTTTCTCTTGCTTGTACCACGATTATTTAGAGCTTTCCAATAAGGCATTAAATTACAAAAAAGTCGGTAATTGGATGGTTAAAGACAGGTCCTCTGTGTTGAGGGAATTTAGATCTATACCAAAAGCGATGTTTATTTTTAAACGAACTTTCCTTAATAAATATTTTCCTATTCCAACAAGGCTTCCTTTTGAAGATTTGTGGATAAACTTTGCAGCTTCTCAGGATAAAAACCTTATTTATCTTCCGAAACCTTTTTATATATATAGACAGCATGACTCACAGTACTATGGAACCCTGAAAAACTTCAATGATGCTAAGAGAAAGAGAATGGCAAAAAGATTTGAGTCTTATTATCAATTTTTCTTAGACAATGAGACACCTTTCGATGCAGGTCCAAAAAAAGAAGTAAGATACTACTTCGATATACTTCAAAGGAAAAATCTATTTAGTATTTTCCTCCTACTTTCTTCTCCGAAATTATTTGTTAAAGCTTTTGTTTACAACATACCATCATTGGCTAAATTTCTTTGGAGAAAGACATGACTTTCTCAATTAAAAACATTCTTATTCTTTTCTTGCTCATGCTTCCTTTGGCCAACCTTCCCCAATTATTTAATCTTGGCGAAGATTTAGGCAGTATTTATATTTCGATATTAATTTTTATTATCTTTTGCTTTTGGGTTATGAGCGAAAGAAGTATAAAACTTCCTGTCAGAAGGATTAATAAGATCTTATTAAGCATCATAATAGTTGGGATATTCCTTGATATTACTTCAATAATTTCAAGCACAGTACCGTTTCAAGAGGGTATTTTAGTTTTACTCACTTTTTCTTTACCAAAGTTACTTTTCTTGTATCTGATTATAATAATTGCCGAGAGGATAAGTCTCAATCAAGCCACACAAATTATATATATTTTTTCTGTTTTAATGATTTTATCTGTCTTACTGAGTCCTCTCTTATATCCATTAAATCCAATACCTGAGTTTATTTTTTATGATGGCGGTTCAAGATTTGGAGGATTCCATTTTGAGCTGGTTAACTTTTCTTTTTCAATACTAATAGGATTTTTTATATTCTCATTAAGATACAAATTTTCTACTTTTTTTCTGTTACTAGTTCTTATCTTTGTATATTTTGCAGCTTCATCTAATGCCTTTTATCCTTTTGCTTTTCTGAGTATATTGGGTGCACTTATTGGAAAGTTTAGATTAAAGTTAGTATCAAAGTTTTTCATTATAGGCATATTTTTATTAACTCCAATTATTGGATTATTCCTTGAGTACTTTGAATTTCTTGAAATATTTGCTTTAAGAGAAACAACAAGCTTTTCACTTGAGGGGTCATCATTATTTATTAGGCTTTATCCATGGGCACTTGCAATGGAGCATTTTGTGAATAATTTTTTAAGTATTCCAATTGGCCTAGGGATGTTAAATCTATCTCCTTTTATCGAAGATAAATCCAATCTTTTTGGTGGGACGGGCATTACTTCAATAATTGCGGAATATGGATTTATTGCAATACCAATTTTGTATTTCTTTTATAAATACTTTCAACTCATTATTCAAAATATTCTACAAATATCTGATGCGAACTCAAGAATTTGCTTAATGGCAATTTTAACACTTTGCATAACTTACATATGTATTCAATCAGGATTCTTTAATCTTACTGCATGGTCTTTATGTATAATAGTGCAAACAATTTCAATTAGATTTTTTTTAGAGGATAACAAAAACGATATCTAATACTTCATACCTTTAGCTAAATTAAATTAACAGATCATAAATGCTAACTTAAAATATGAGCACCAAACAAAAGACCTTAGTATACCTAGTTTCTCATAATCACAAGGACTATCTTGAAAACTGTGTTTCAAGCATATTGGAGCAGATAGATAGTCATATAGATTTAATTCTAATAGATTCTGGATCATCGGATGGATCTGGTGACTATCTAAAGGAAGTTGCAAAAGAACATAAATTGGAGTTCTATCAAAGAAAAGAAATTCTTACCGAAATAATTGATTGGGTTTATTCAAAATTCTTAGGTAAATATGATTTTATTATGAGATTGGATGGCGATGATGCACTTAATGCAAATGCGCTCAATATAATGATAAGTGAAATTAAAAATGATGCACAAATTGGTTCAGTCTCAGGTAGTTGGCTTGAGGTAAATGGTGAATCAGAAGTAATCAATAAAGTAATTCTAAAGGATGGCATTGCTCAAACAGCTTTTCACGGGGCTTGCACTCTTTTTAGAACTAAATCATTGTCTGGTATTCAATTCCTAAAAAATAAAATTACAAGCCAAGATGGTTTATATACATGGTTAAAAATCAGAAATAAATGGAAGTGTAGAACTATAAACGAAATAATCTTTCAATACAGAAGGCATGAAAATAACATGTCAAATAATGAAGCAAATCTTTTTCAGGGAAGGAAAGCTGCATATTTTTCTGTATTTCAAGAAAATTCATTATCATCAAACTCGTGTGTAATAATTGGATATCAAAATACAGGCCAAAATTTTGAAAAGACTCTGCAGGAAACTTTTAAAAAGAATCTAGAAAAACAACTTACTCATATTGAGCAATCTGAATCTGTGAAAGTAGTATTTTTATCCTCAAACATTAATATCTTCGATGAGATTTCTATTAAAAAATACAAAAAATTAATAATATTAAACAGAGAGGTGTCTTCAAAGAACTTGCTGAAAAGTCTACAAGAATGCAAGAATTTAAAGCCTGAAATAGCAAAATATGATGACTTGTTAATATTGAATCCTCTGAAGAATATTTGGCCAGAAAATATTATTGATATTGCTGTTTATAGTAAATATATCCATGGTTTTAAGTCAATGATTGCTTGTGATGTAGCAAAAACATCAATTTTTAAAGAAAACTTTGGAGAACTATCTCAAATAAATATCCATAGGGAAAAGAAATCATTTTCAAGTGATTTACTTTTTATAAGAAAAGCGGGGTTCCTGCTAATTGAGTCTAATGATTTTTATAAGATAAACAATGAATATCCAAAGCCGGTTGGTCATGTTTCAAATAACTTCTTAACATTTGGACTAGACTATCTTTAATGGATATTAATATTATTGTTAGCAATATTTCATGGAAATTTCTCAAAGGATTGCTTCAATTCTTTTCAATGATATTGATTGTTAGATCTTTAGATATTTCAGAATATGGCTGGTATGTAATGGCAATCTCATCTTTTGAACTCATTGCAATGTTTTGTCTTCCAGGAGTCATAAAAATAGCTTTGAGGTCATCTCTTGCAAATGACGGCAATTTTCAAAAATTACTTGGGCTTAGATTTGTTCTTATGCCATTTCTTTTATTTGGTTTTATTTTTGTTCCCGATGTTTTAGCAATATATATATTAATTGCTGTATTTGCAGATCATATATCTATGTTTGCAAGGGTTAAATTAAATCATTACAAGAGGTACTTTTTATTTAATTTCTTAGAGAGCCTTGTTCCGTTATTGCTAGTTATTTTTATATCTTTTTATGTATTTGTTTTTGAGCAAAATTTTACTCTAGAAATTTTAGTTTTTGCATATTGTCTAATTTCATTATTTTCAATGATGTTAAGTATTATTACTGCCATAAAAGTTACTGACTTTTCTATTTTCTTCCAATTACCCAGTTTAGAATTAGCAAGACAATCATTATATGCATCTGGCAATGGTCTAATCAGTCAATCAATGAGAAGAGGGGCGGTGGTGATTGCAGCAACATTTCTTAGTGTTACTGAAGCAGCTTATGTAAATATAGCACTTCAATTTTTAACTATTTTTACGATGATATATTCAGGATTCTCACTTTCCCTAACAAGAGACATATATGATATGAAAATACCAATTAAAAGTGTTATTAATAATTATTCTAAACCTTTACTAATTTTGATATTGCTGATAATTTTTTGTTCAATTGGTTTATTTTTATATGGAGAGGCATTAGTGACTTTAATCTTTGGAATTAAATCTATAAAAGCTTCATCAATAGTATTTATGACCCCACTAATTCTGTTATTCCAACTACCTCAACTTATATTAATGAGTTTTTTTATGAGATTAAAAAGAGAATTGATTATATTGAAATTGAATATTTCTAGTATCGTAATTTTCATACCTATAAGCCTTATTTTTTCAACTTCCATATTCAACCTAATATTAATTTTAATAGCTTTTGCATTATTTACTTCGCTTATTTATGTGACAACAATGATGAATATCAATAAAGATAATTAAAATGTTTAAATCCAATTTTTTTGAAGAGATAGTCATTATTCAGTCATACCCCTCTTTGATAAATACTTATGAGATCTTAAAGAGATCAAATAAATCAAAACTTCTTATAGTTATTGGTGATAAATCACTAGAACAGTTCTTCAACATTGCCTTTGATTCATCAAATATAAAAATAATAAGATTTGGAGATTACTCACTTCTAAGCACAAAGCTTAAAAAAATTTTTTACCCGATGCATCTGCTTTTTCTTAAATTTACAGTGAGGAGTTATAAATGCAATAAACTTTATATTACCTTTAAGGATTGGGCTGACATTTGCACTATTCAAATCGCAAAAATTAGCTCTAAGGAAAGGATTTGTATTAATCCCTATGAGGCCTCACAGTATAAGATCAGTGATAGAAGACCACAGTCTTTCTATGATTTTATATATCTATATTTTCATAAAATCTTAATGAATGAGATTCTAGTTTTAAAAAAAACAAGACCTAAACTTAATAGGAAATGTTTAGTTGGAATAAATCATCAATATCTAACTAAAAATAATTACAGAATTATCAATAAAATAGAGGTTCCTGATACAAAAGTTCTTGATGACTTCCCCTTCCAAACAATTAAAGTTAATAAAAAGGGTGTTTTGTTTATTGAAAAAGATCTTTTTTCTTTAAATCTTGTTTCTAAAAATAACTATTGGATTTTTATCAAAGAGCTTGTTGAGAAATACAAAAAAGATGGCCTAAAAGTTTACTTAAAATTCAAACCAAGAAACTATAGAGCATCCTTGGCAAAAAAATACTCTAGGTATGGCATGAAGGTTTTGCCTAGCTTCATTCCTTTACAACTATATTTTAAAGACCCCTTAATTCTTTTAGGAGTTGGGTTTACCTCATCAGGTATGGCATATGAAAGTGATTTTCATATCCTATCTTTTGTAAATGCAATTAAAACTGAGGAATCTGCAAAAACGATCATAGATAAGTCTGTTAAAAATACTATAATTAGAGCAGGGAATAAAAAAATTAGCTTTCCTAGATCGGTTGACGAATTAGTGAAGCAGTCTAAAGATATTATTAATAATGCATATTAAAGAACTAAAGTTGGGAATCAATCCAATTATCCTCATTAATGGTATTTCGCGATCTGGTAAAGCGGTTGTATGGTATGCGGTTGGGAGCATTGACGGCTTAGATGTACCCCAAAATCATCCTTTTGCTGATTGGATAAGTGACACATTTAGCTCTGGAGAAATCTCAGAATCTACTTTCACAAGACTGCTTGCTCTAAATTTTAGAATCTATTCGTGGTATAGCTTCATAGGGCGGAATCTAAATATGAAGACAATCGATCAAAGTTTTTTTATGAAACTATCAGATGACAGTGACTATAAAAAAAGAGATCTCAGACCAGATAATAATGATTCCTGGCTGGAATTTAAAAAAAAGTGGAGATCTGGAGATTTTATTCCTTGTTTTACAACAGATATTGAAAGAAATATTCAAAATGAACTACAAAATTATGATTTAAGTTTCATAAACATTAACTGCTTTAGAAATCCTAAAAAGGTTTTTATGGAGTGGTGTGATACAGGAAGAGGCTCAAGATATGATGAATTAGATAGAATGGGAAAATTTTATTTTGATTTTAAAGATTCAAATATTCCCGGGTTTGCATACAGCTACAGAGATGAGTGGCATAAATCCTCACCTGAACAAAGGTGCTTTTTAGCTGTTAGCGACCATTATAATAAAACTTTATATCAAGATTTTTCAAACGATATCAATATTTTTTTTGAGGATTTTGTTCAAGACCCCATAAAAGATTTAAAAAATATTTCATCAATATTAAATAAAAATATTAAGTCTGATTGGAAGCAGCGATTCCAATTAATGCAGGTACCAAGAGTTCTCGATTCTAAATACTTAGATGACTCAAGAAAACACATAGATAAACTTAATATTAGGCAACAAGATGAACTTAATGAGCTTGAGAAAAGATACCTAAAGATTAAAAATGAAAAATAAATTTAAGATTTCAATAATAATTCCTTCATTCAATGATAAAAGAATTGAAAGAACTGTGATGAGCGTACTAGATCAAAAATTTAATAGGAAAGATATACAAATAATAATCATGGATGGAGGTTCAGATAAGAATAAATTTGCATCAATGCTAAATTTCCTTGAAGCAGAATGCGACATTCTAATATCAGAACCTGATAAAGGTATATTCGATGGCTTAAACAAAGGATTAGATTTAGCTGATGGAGAGCTAATTTTCATGATTGGCTCTGATGACTATCTTATTTCTGATCTTGCTTTTGAAAAAGCTTATAAGGAATTTAAACTGAATGATAGTCATCTAATTTCATTTGAGATGTTTTATGTGGATTCTGATAACATAATTCAAAGGCACTGGTCTCTTCCAAAACGCTTAAAAAGATTCCCTAGATTTTTCCAATTACCTCATTTCTCAACTTTTATATCAAAAAATTTATTGGGAGAAACAAGATTTAATATTCAATCATTTATATCTGCAGACTTTGCCTTTTTTAAAGAACTGATTAGTAAAGATATGAAATCAAAAATTATTAATGAGCCAATTTGTTGCATGACATCTGGTGGACAGAGCTCAAAAAATATTAAGAATATTTTTCTAGGTAATTTACAATCACTAAGAGAATTTAATTCGAATCCCTTTTTGATATTAGGTTTTATTTTTAACAAAATTGTTTCAAAGGCAAAACATTTTTTATTGATTAAACTCAAAAGAGAAAAGTATTCAAGATATCAAAAAAATATTTTTAAAAAGTTATCTTATTTCGAAATAAATGAATAATGTCTATACAGTAATCTTAGCTAGGCTAGGGAGCACTCGTTTGCCAGGTAAAATGATTAAGCAATTTGGCGAAAAAACTATCTTAGATTTTATTTTGAGTCGTGCGCGAAATTTAGATAATTGGCCTAATGTTATTTTGGCTACAACTGATTTAGATCAAGATGATGAATTAGAAAAAATTGCTAAAAATCATAATATCGATACTTACAGAGGAAGTGTTGATGATGTTGCATCAAGATTTATAGAAGCTGCAAATGAAAAAAATGCTAAATGGATAAACAGGTTAAATGGAGACAATGTATTTTTTGATTACGAAAAAATTAATCATGCTATTAAGTTAACTGAAACCTTGCCAGATGTTGATTTAATAACAAATGTTAATGAAAATCATATCCCAGGTTTTAGTGTTGAAATTATTTTAAAAAAAGCAATGAAGGAAGCATATTTAAAAATGAATTCATTACAAAAAGAACATGTTACTCAATATTTTTATAATCATTCGTCGAGTTATGATATTCATTTTATTAAAAACAGGAGTAATTTAGAATCAATGGCAATCGATACTGAGGAAGATTATAATAATGCATCTAAATTATTACGCGAGCCATATAAGTTTAATTTTGATACGCCTGTGGGTGAGTTAATAAAAAAATAATATTGGAAACTTATATGCCTACATTAAAAAAAATAATTAAAATTTGTCTACTTACTCCTCAACTAATACTTATTAAAGTATTTTTTTTAATTGAAAAAGTCTATGAATTACTTTTTCCAAATAATATTTCTAGGCTCGGCAGAGATGCATTTTTAAAAAACATTGATGATGATTTTAAAATCATACACCATAAAAATACATCAATGAGTTTTTATACTCCAAATGAAGTTTGTTTATTTCGAGCTAATACATTTTCTATAAAAGAACCTGAAATGCTTGAATGGATTGAAGAGTTTGGAGGTGAAGGAGCTTTTTTTGATATTGGGGCTAACATTGGAATCTATTCGATATACTTTGCAAAGGTGAAGGAGGGTAATGTATATAGCTTTGAACCTTCAGTATTTAATTTGAGACAGCTTGCAAAAAATATAAGTATTAATGACCTTTCCTCTCAGATTAAAATTGTTACAAATCCGCTTTCAAATAAAACTTCTTTAAATTCTTTTATTCATTCTGATATTTCAGAAGGTGGTGCGCTGAATGCTTTTGGTGTTAATTATGGTTATGACGGGTCAACAATAAATAATTTGGTCGAATATACCCTATTAGGTTTTTCTCTCGATGAGATGTTCTCAAATGGAATTTTGAAAGAAGTGCCATCAATGATTAAAATTGATGTAGATGGAATAGAGCATCTAATCTTGGAAGGAGCAAAAAATTTATTAACTAATAATCAAGTTAAATCAATTTATATAGAAGTTAACGAAAATTTTTCTGAGCAATCAGAACAGATTTACAACATTTTAAACTCATCAGGATTTACATTAAGAGAAAAAAGAAGATCAGAGTTTTTAAGTAAGTCAGCATCAGAAGATTTCATGAATATGAATAACCAAATTTGGATTAGAAATTAATAATTTGAGCTCAAAAATGATTTACAGGCCGGAGATTGATGGGCTAAGAGCATTGGCAGTAATCCCAGTTGTTTTTTTTCATGCTGGGATATCTCTATTTTCAGGTGGTTACGTTGGTGTTGATGTATTTTTTGTAATAAGTGGATACCTTATCACCAGCATTATTCTAAATGAAATAGAACATGATAGATTTTCATTGACGAACTTCTATGAAAGAAGGGCGAGGCGAATTTTACCCGCATTATTTTTTGTAATGTTAGTCTCAATACCATTTTCTATATTTCTTTTAACTCCAGATAATTTAAAAGATTATGGACAAAGTTTAATTTCTGTATCAGTGTTTTCTTCAAATATTTTATTTTGGCAAGAAACTGGATATTTCAATACAGCATCAGAATTAAAGCCATTAATTCATACTTGGAGTCTTGCGATTGAAGAGCAATTTTATATTCTTTTTCCATTATTTTTAATAGTCTTTTGGAAGTATGGAATTAAAGTAATTTCGATAGTTTTATTAATTGTTTTCTTGCTAAGTATTTCTGTTGCTCATTGGGGGGCATTTAATAAACCTGCAGCGACTTTTTTTTTATTACCTACTAGAGGATGGGAACTTCTTCTAGGAGTTTTTATTGCAATTTTTTTAAAATTCAAAACTCATATAAATGGAAGATTAATAAATGAGATTCTTAGCCTTATCGGAATATGCTTAATAATTTTCGCAATAATTAATTTTGACGAGAATACACCATTTCCCAGTTTATATACCCTCATTCCAACAATTGGTACAGCCTTAATTATATTATCAACTTCAAACCAAACTATCTTATATAAATTTTTGAGTTATAAGCCATTTGTAGGTATTGGATTGATTTCTTACAGTGTTTATTTGTGGCATCAGCCAGTTTTAGCTTTTGCAAGGCATAGATTAGTAGAAGAACCCTCTACTCAAATAATACTAATTTTAATCTTAATATCATTTTTAATTGGTTATATCAGTTGGAAAATAGTAGAAAAACCTTTTAGAAATAAAACTAAGATTAATAGAGAATCTATTTTTAAATACTCTTTATTAGGAATGGCATTTTTTATAATAATAGGGACGATTCTGAATGCTAAATATAAAAACATAGCTGACTTAAATCCTTTAATTAAATCAGAGAAGATTCATTTGCTTAGTGAAGAACTCAAACTTAGAGACGATATTACGAAATCTGGTTTATGTTGGTTTAATAAGAAAGATGGTATAACAGATATTCAAACTTTTATACAAAAATGGAATTGTATTCCTGAGGATATTGAAGGTGATGAAATCTTTGTATATGGTGATTCAACATCCGCAGATGTTGCTGCCGGGCTTAGGGCAAAAAATATAAGGGTTATTCAGTTAGGGGGGGCAGGATGTGGATTGATTTATAGCAATGAATATAAATACCCGGAATATTGCAAAGAAATTGATGAATTAGCAAAAAAAATATTGAATGAAAATAATTTCAAGAATGTATTACTTTCAATGAGATTTAACCATAATGAGCTCAAGGATGAATATATTGATTTAGTAATCAACAAATGGGGCCATTTAAATAAAAGTGTATATATACTTGAGCCCCCTATCATTTTCCCATTCTATAAAGCACATTTTTATAGGTTTCATAAAGAGACTTTAGCCAATAAGTTTGATATTGATGATGCTATAGATTTTAAAAAAATTATTACTAAAAAGAATCTACCAGATACTTTTAAAGTTATTAATACTTTCAACGAAGAATGTAAGTCGGATGTAGATTTAATTTCAAATAGAGAAAATTGCATAATATATAAATTCTATGATCCACTTTTAGATCAATATATTAGGATTGATGATGTCCATCTTAGTAAAATTGGAGCTGAGATGTTTGCTAATAAATTGCTATTTGAATTGAATTTGTAAAAAGGTTATAAATAAAAATGAATCAATTTAGAAAACATAATAAACCCACCTTGTTAGACAAGCTTTGGGCTTTTAAAAGTGCTTTGTTTTATAACATATTTATGACAAATATTTTTTTTGAGTATGGGTCATACCTATATAGATATAAAAAGAATATCTTTTTACAAAATAATATTTACTTTAAAAGAAATTCTATAGTTGGCTGCGCCAACCCTGATGCTGTTATTAAAATTGGCGAAAATACCACAATTGGAAATAACTCAATCATGATTGCTTCTAAGAAAATCTCAATTGGTAAAAATTGTATGATTGCTCCAAATGTTCATATCGTTGACAGCAACCACGGAACCAAATTAGGTGTAGCATACAATGAACAAGATAATATAGTGTCTGAAGTTCATATTGGTGACAATGTATGGATTGGAAGTGGTGCTATAGTTTTAATGGGTGTCTCCATTGGTGCAAACTCAATTGTAGGCGCAGGCAGTGTTGTAACCAAATCTTTTCCTGAAAACTCTCTGATTATCGGTTCTCCAGCAAAACTTAAAGAACAAGGATAATCTATGAAAATTGATGTAATAGGTGGCTCAGGTTTTATTGGAAATAAACTATGTGAGATTTTTGAAAAAGAAGAGATCGATTATCAAATTTTAGATATTGCTATTAATCCAAAATATAAAACTAAAACAATACATTGTGATATTACAAATATAAAAGATTTAGAAAATAATTTGTCAGGCGATGTTGTAATTAACTTAGCTGCTGTTCATAGAGATGATGTAAAACCAAAGTCACTTTATGATGAAGTAAATGTTGAAGGTTCTAGGAATATTTGTAAGGTTGCTATAACTAAAAATATAAAAAAGATTATTTTTACAAGTTCTGTAGCTGTTTATGGTTTTGCACCAAAAAATACAAACGAGGGCGGCAATACAAAACCTTTTAATGATTATGGAAGAACAAAGCTTGAAGCTGAAAAAATATATCAAAATTGGTATGAAACCAATGATGATTTGGCTTTAACTATAATTAGACCAACAGTTGTTTTTGGAGAAATGAATCGCGGGAATGTCTTTAATTTATTTAATCAAATAAGACGACCAAATTTTCCTATGATTGGAAGAGGCGACAACATTAAATCAATGGCATATGTCGATAACTTAGCTGATTTCGTTTCTTATTCAATAAATTTAAAGCAAGGCTTACATATATATAACTATATTGATAAACCAGACCTTAAAATAAGAGAACTAATAGAAATTTCAAGGAAATCTATGAATTTAAGGTCAAAACCCATAATAACTGTGCCATACTTCCTAGCTATTATTTGTGGATATATTTTTGATTTTTTAAGTTTTTTATTAAGAAAAAATTTCTCAATAAGCTCAATAAGAATAAAGAAGTTTTGTTCAGACTCTCAATTTAATTCTTCTGTAAGTAAAACAGGCTTTAAGCCAAGATATTCTCTAGAAGATGCAATTGAAAAAACAGTTAAATATGAATTCATTGATAAAAAAAATGAAGAAATTACCTTTATATCCGAATGATAAAAATTAATGAAAGAAATAATTCAAAACCATATGATTATTTTGAAAGTCTTTATAAAAAAGCTCTAGAAGCAGAACAAAAAAATATTGAGGCTATAGCTATATCTTCTTATAGTCCCATAACAGAAGAGGTAAGTTCAAGATATGTGAATTTGAAATATATTATCAATGAGGAGTGGATATTTTTTTCAAACTATCAATCACCAAAAGCAATAGATTTTGAAAGCCACAAAAATATTTCTGGATTATTCTTTTGGCAAAATATAAACAC
>TARA_B100000963_G_scaffold338002_1_pt1 | contig 27105 bp, 11 predicted proteins | sample TARA_B100000963 | Tara Oceans TARA_B100000963 (sample SAMEA2622097) | marine metagenome | biome: marine biome (ENVO:00000447); feature: surface water layer (ENVO:00002042); material: "saline water (ENVO:00002010), including plankton (ENVO:xxxxxxxx)" | depth 5 m | reverse complement strand
AACTTGCAAACTTTGTGATGTATATGTGTTAGTTGTGGTTACTGGTGATCCACCAATTTGTGTGTGTTTACCATCGCTACCAGCACCATATGCTAATATATTACCAGAACCATCACCTTTAAGACCTGCACCACCAGTACCTGCTACGTTAGGATTAGTTGGATTTGATATGCCAGGAAATTGTCCGTTTTGTCCCGAACCTTGTTGACCATCGGTTCCATCTATACTAGCATTACCAGTAAAGGTTCCATTATTTATTGCACTACCTGACGATGTAACAGTACCACCATCACCACCGCTTGTATAATTATTTGACTTTCCTCCTCCTTCTCCACCTCCAGCAGTTATATCAATTAATGTACCACCTGCTACAACGGTAAAGTTTACGTCCTGACCATCGTTACCTGCTTGCATTCCATCACTACCTGATCCACCACCACCATGTAGTTCAACTTCCATAACCTTCCATGCTGATGGAAATGAGATAGATGAACTACCAGTATATACAATGTCTTGAGAATATGTAATGATTTCTTGACCACCTGTTCTAACTTCTCTGCCACCAATCAGAGAACCTGTTAATGGTGGTGGACTACCAGTAAATGTTCTAAACATAGATGGTGCAGTCTCTGTTACCTCTTCGTACGTACCACTACCAGAACCACCTGATGCAAAATAAAAATCAGGTGACGTATATTTAATACTACCAGTCCCTTCAGCACCAGCTCTCCAATCAAATACATCATATGTTGCTGCTTCCCTTGATTCAATTGCTGATTTAGATAAACCATGTTTATGTTGGTAATGCAATCCACCTATAGGAAACCAACCATATAAACGAGCATTTTGATTTGTGTAATTTACCAAATATCTATCACCACCTAAACCACTACGAAATTGAAAAGTATCGTCAGCTTTTGTACTGTAAACAAAATGACTATGATCAGGTACTCGTTGCAATCTTCTTTCTTGCATCGTAACATGAACTTTTTGACTACCAATTATATTTGTTGATACGTCATCTGTAATATTACCATAACCAGTTGTAGTTATAGAACCAAGAGAAAAATAACCTGCTTGAGATCCTTTATCAAAGTACCATGATCCACCTTGTTTAACAACACCATTATTTGCACCAGCACCAAGTGTAAGTAAACCAATACTGGGTGTTCCCTGTCCAAAGACATTACCATATCCAACAACTTTTCTAGTTTTTAGGTCAGGTACTTTGAATGTTCCTAAACTTCTTGTAGATCCCCAATGATCATAGATATTATCTTGTGAGACTGATTCCAATTGTCCACCAGAACCAAAATTTAATTCTAATTGAAGACCACTACCACCACCTGCATTATTAATAGTAAACGTAGGATCAGTTACATACCCTGCTCCTAGATCAGTAATATTGATACCTGAAATTACACCATTGACAATAACTAAATTTGCTGTTATGGTAGTACCACCAGAGGGTGCAGCAGCGAATGTTATCGTAGCAGCAGCATCATATCCACTACCACCATTAATAATTTCTATTGCTTGTCTTGAAGAACCACCATAATCATTACCAATAACAGCATACAATGCTGGAAAATCATTAATTGCATATTCAGTACCATCACAATACAAATAACCAGGATATTGGTAGTCTGGATTGGTTTGTGTATTAGCATTACCAGTAGTGACCGTATAAGCATTTGTTGGCGTATACTGATTATCATAAACATCAGTAGTTGCCTTAAAAGTATTAACAATAGCACCTAAAGGAGTATTATCAGATGCTTTATCTGTATAAAAATTAGGTCTGGTATTTCTATATGATGGTGCTGGTGATACTGTCATTGATCAAATTTTAATTAGGTATTCTAAAATGATGAAAGGTTGTGATACATTATCTACTGATCTTGCATCATCAGTAGATAGGTTTAACTTAGTTTCCAATAAGTCTGCTGAAATTTCAGTAGAACTTGTTTTTAATTGGAATGTATGATCTTCTTTTTCTAGATCAATCTTATGAAAATGCTCTGTTGGATCCTCACCACCTGCATATAATGGATTAGTTTGATTAAATTCATTAGTTGTAGATGGAGATCCATCATCAACTGCAAATGGGTACAAATCATTCATTTGCAATGGCATTGAATCTGCCCAACTACTGTCTTTCCAATCAATTGGAACACCTTGAGCACCTGCAAGATATGTAGCTGGCATATCTACATCCTTGGTCACTGGTGAATCTGGTCCTGTCGTGTAGATACAAATTGATCCAAATGGAGTTGGAATTCTTAATGTAACTGTAAGAGTGAGAGAACTTGAGGAATCACCTGTTACTGTGTATGGAGTTGTAGTAATTGGATAATTATCCCACGCCCTTGTAGAATCACCAGGACTACCACCAGCAGTTGATACACCATTAGCTTCTAAGTAACTTTCTGGTGGTAATAAACACATATAGTTCCACGCATCTTTAATAGATTGGTTACCATTAATACATGCATTACTATAGGCAAGAGGAGTGCTTCCAAAATTAGTATAACCAAACTTTCCCTCTCCTCCAAATGCTTTTGATTGACGTATATTAGATGCAATTGCTTTACATGGTTGTTGAGCATTACCTGGATATGAATTACCTGTAGTAGGGTCTGAAGTAGCAACAATCCATTTATGTAAAGGTATCGTTGAAGCATTTGCTAGTCCAACAGGTCCTATTGGTGCAGGGTCTAAAATAGTAGTTGGAGAACTTTCATCAACTTCTGCTCTTGCTTTCAATCTAGTTCTAGTACCACTATGAAAATGCATGTGTCCATGCAATGCAGATTGATCAACCGCTTCAACTTCAGTTCTTTTACCAGCAGCAGTACCAGCAGTCCACACTGGTCTTCCTCTCATTGGCATTTCAACAGATGGAACAACAAAGTTACCAGTGTATGCAACATCAATTACACCATTTGTAGCAGCAATTGCTTCTGCTTCAATACCAATACCAGAACGACTTTTTTCAACATTATTTACTGTAGTAACTCTAATATTTTGATATACTCCACCACCACCTGCACTACCAGTTGGTTTTGGATATTTAGATCCTAAATCTGGTACTACAAATTGTTGATCACTTACTGACTGTAATGGTTCACCAGCAAGATTCCTTCTAACAAACTTACCACCAGTTCCTGTTCCACAAATAGCAGCAAGTTGTGGATAATCAATGGCATTATATACTGTGCCATCACATCTTAAATATCCAGCTGGTAGTTCTCTTTTAGAATACGTAGAATTGATATTATTATCAATTTCAACAGGCCATACAATTATTTGACCAGATATATTACCATATTTCCCTCTTTCTTTTGAATATATTGTCGCCATTTTAGTATGCCTTGATAATATACACTGCTGCCATTGCTGGTTGTGATATAGTAACTGTAATATTTAGTGCGTTATCCTCACTCTGAGGAACAACATTTCCTAATCCAACGTTACTTATTGCAAATGTTGGGGGTGGTTTCAATGATCCAACAGACATTTGCACATCAATTGTTCCATGATTATGTGAGTTAAATGATGAATCATTAGGATCCATAGAACCAATATTGTTGACAGTAGATGGAAATGTTCCTTCCATAAACGTCAAGGTAGTACCACCACTGGGAACAGTATCAAGTGTTTGTTGATTTAAGGTAAGTGTATACACATAACTAGCAAGATCATTACCTGTTCTAGTTACTTTAGTAATATAAGTGCCAGGTTCAATACCTTCACCATCTACTATTTTAAATGCACGAACTTTATCTTCAATGTAAAATGTTTCACTACCCTCAGTTTTTGTGGTTCTAATATCTGTACCTACTGGTAGTGTAATTTCATTAGTACTAGCAGCTAAACTAACATTGTTAACAACAAACTGATTTGATGGATCTTCTGGATTGTCTTCAAGACCAGCAAAAGTATTACCTGTAGCTGCACCAAAATAATTTCTAAAATTACTATTAATTTGTGGTCTAGGATGTAATCCTGTCCATGAGGGGTGATAATGAGTTGGTTTGTCGGTTGTTGTAGGATCATTATCAAATGGTTCATATGCAAATGAAGACGAATAACTTCCTAAAGCTGGTCTATTTACAGTTTGTGTAGTTGCTTGAGGACTATTTCTTGTTGGAGTACCACTATGCCAAGATGGTGCTGGTACTGTTGACCAATAATCTGTATTGGAATCATTTTGAAACAGTTGAAATTTACTTGCTAATGGTAATGTGTGTTCATGATCTGAATCGCCAAAATATGATGTAAAAGTAATACCTTGTTGCCAACTTGGTCCTGTTGCATCACCACTTGCAATTTGACATATATTATTTCTAGATATAGCTTTATCTGAACAATAATCAGCTGGGTCTGTTCCACCAAGAGTTACCCCAATAGTATCAAATATTTGAGGTCCAGTAAATCCAGCAATAGCACTATCAAAAATATCTGAATGTTGGTGTGCTGGTGTGTGATTTATGTTTAATTTTCTATTAATTGTACTAATACTAGTAAAAAAGTCTGGATCACTAATCGTTTGCCCAGTAAATCTACCAGATAATAAAATGTTTGGATTATTGAAAGTAAAATCAATATCAGCAAATGCATTATATGTTATTGGTAGAGCATCAGGACCAAAATCATTTGCTATATCATCACCACTACCATCACCAACTAAACTCCCCACTACAGTATATGCATCAGATTGCCCATTTTGATATTTTGTCTCATTGAGCATACTATTTTCCAAATCAAGCATGACTTTATTTCCAATATTAGGAAGTTTAAATTGTCCTGAATAATTAGGAAATATTCCTTGCATATCTCCACCATAAGTTTTACCAAGTTCCGATGCAAGCAAAGGATAATCATTAGCATCTTTGAGTTGTCCATCACAAACAATCCACCCTTTTGGTAGATTAGAGACAGTGAAACCTTCATTGCCATCACCTGCCCACGGAATAATTGTTCCGATACGGGCAGATTTCATTGTTTTTATTGAACTGTAAAATTGTGCCATGTTATCTTTATAGTTCTGTTAACCACCATCCACGTAGATTGGATGGAACTGTAGATGCGTTTGGATCACCAGCAGCATCTGTTGCACCAACATAAATTAAACCAAATGATGCATTTCTTGTTTGAACAACCAATTCACCACTGTCCCAAGCAGTAACTAATTGTCCAGCACCTGCTTGAATCTTAGTACCAGTTGTGTCACCTTGAATAGCGGTTGGTACATTGTTGACTTTAAGTGCTCTCAATACTAGACTTGTATTGTATGTTAGATTTCCACTAACTTCAACAAATCTAATCATGTCACCTGTTTCTGCATATTCGGGCAGATACATGACAACATTATTACCACTACTTGTATTGATTAAGTAGTTGTTATTAGGTTGTAATGGATTTGCTTGTGTTTGACCAATTCCAGTAAGTGATTGCTCAACATATGTATATCTGCGACCACCATTTCTAGTAAAGTAACGAGAAATACCAAATGCATCAATTGAACAGTCTTGATAAATCTTGAGGTCTCTAGGTCCTGTTGTTGCATTACCAGCAGAACCAAGATTATCAACGTGAACAATTGCTTCCTGTGAGTTACCACCAGAAGAAACTTGACCTTTGATGTAAAGTTTTGCACCCATGTTGACAGAACCATCAAAACCAAATGCTTGGAATTGAATGTCCTTACTACATGTGCCATTAGTTTGACAATTTTCATAGATGACCTTAAGATCACCACCGATCATTGCTCCACCATTGACATACATTCCAAATACACCAGTTGCTTCATCAAGAACTGCACCATCACCTATATGATCATCATCGTTTGATACGTTGAATACTAAGGTTTCACCATCAGAACCATACATTCTAAGGTTACCACCAATCATCTCAACATGATCATGAATCTTGAGAGCACCTCCACCAAAGAATCTGCTATGTGTTCCAGATGCGAGGAAGTTACCATTAGCATCAAGTCTAGTTGACTTAGACAATCTCACACCAAATGTAAGATCAGCATTGCCATCAATACTATCAGGATAGAACCACTCAAAATCATTTCCTGTCTTAAACTTGAGGAATTGTATATAATCTAACTTATCAGAAATAAGATTAGAATTTTTAATTCTTACTCTAATTTTGTTCGCATCTTGATTAGGTGACTCAACAGCAGTTCTACCAGTTGCAGCAATAGGATCAATTAATGATGTTGTTTCAGTAAACTTCTTAAGTTTAACAACGGTTGCTCCAGCATTCCATGTTTGACCATTGTATCCACCAACTGATGTATCTTCCTGTCCTCTACCACCATTGGGGTATTGTCCAGCAGGGTAAGCAGCATTATAAATTGTAGGTAATATTGCATTACCCTGTGCATCAGTTGTTGGATCATCAGTAATGAGAATAATCTCAATATTACTAGTACCGTCAATGATAGCAACTAAGTCTCCTTTCTCAAATGCATCTGCATTTGAAGCAATAGGAATATCAAATGTTGATGTAGTAACAGCATTTGCTAGTGATGTAATAGGACCATTTGACTGAATACTTACAGGATCATGCATGTATGATGTTACCACTGTGGTGCTATCATGAGCAATAGCAGTGGATCCATAGTATTGTCCAATAGCAAATACAGTACCAACTGTGTGACCAATGATTGTATCTCCATTACACATGTCAACAGAGAATACACTGGTCTCTGAATTGCTAAGAGTAAACTTATCATTCAGTGAAGGATCAGCAGGTGGATATATTTCAAGAGGACTACCACATAAACCTTTGAGACTTAATGAACCATTGATAATGGTATTTGTATCCTCGCTTCCATCACCAATGGTAACACTACCAGTTATAGAATCAACTTCAAATACTGTTGTTTCATTGGCAGTATCACATCCTTTTTTGACGGATAATTTTTTCGCAACTGCGTTAATTACAGTTGTTAATTTGAAAATCTCACCCTCATCATCAACACCATCATTAGCAGGTGTACCATCTGCACGTGATATGATTACATAATCACCAACATCAATATTACCACCAAATTGTGATAAATTAATTGTTTTATTACCTGCACTTTGATCTATGTCAGATGTAATCCATGTAGAATCTAATTGTACAGTACACTTGAATATATCAGTTGTATCTGCGTGTGTTGAAGATACATTTGTAAACGTACCAAATGGTTGTCTACTTACAACAATATAATATGGACTGTTAGATGCAACGATTCTTGGGAGAGAAACAATTTTAACAAATTCTGCATGACCTGTAGCAGTTTCAGCACTGTCAATTAAGAGAATATCATTCTCATTGAAATATTGATCACCATCAGGATTAGCAACATTGATATTGTTGTATGGACTGTACTTAAGTGGTAAGTAATATTGTCCTGTAGGTAGAGCAGGTAGATTTGCTTGTGGAATTGCTTGACTCCATGTTGAATCACCCCATGCACCACTACCACCAGTATCAATTCTGTTATAATCAGATTTGTTTCCAGATGGTACTGTTGCAGCGATTCTTAAAACATCAATAATATCTACGTTTTTATTGTAAATATTATTGCCTATGATTCCATTCGTATGTGCTATGATAGAAGCAGAACCTGCTTGTTTTCTATCAGCAGTGAATGAGAAGTTATTTAATCCACCACATAAAATAATATCACTATTGACTCTCAATGTAGAATCAATAACAGTATTGTTTCTGATCTTGGTAGTACCACCCTGACCAGCAATTGTTAACTGTGATGCATTAGTAGCAAAATCAACTATGGTTGTTAAACTGTTATCACCTAAGAAAGAAACAGTCTCAGCAGTAGATCTAAAGAATGCAGTATCTCCAGCACCTCGTCTAGTGATGTTAGATCCATTAGTCTTGTCTTTGACCTGACCAAGTAAAATATCACCAGCAATTTTTAATTCTTTGTTATTAATTTGTGCGTAAGAATCTGTCTCTGTACTATCAAATGCACCACCAATAGAAACTCTAGAAATATGTGCATTTGTACCGTCTCCATCAGAAGTAGCACCTAAGTCAACAAAACTCTTAGCTGCCTTGTTGCCAATTTCAAATTCTTGAATGAGTGTTTGCTCATTACCAAATTCAATATTCTTGGCGTAACCAGCCATCTTGAATCCATTGCTACCACCAACAGATGTTTGGTAAGCATCATGCTGACCTTCAAATCCATTGTTCATCAAGAACTCAAATGTTCCATCAGTAATTGATGTTCTAATTTCAGCAGTGTTGTTAACTCCAGCACCACCACCATTTACATCAATATCCTGTTCAAACTTAACATCACCTGAGAATCTACCAGTACCATTTACAGTGAGTGTTCTGTCTAGTTGTGTTGCTGCTGTCTGATCATCAGAAACATTAATACCAACACGATTAGTTTGAGCATTTACACGGAAGATAGCAGAAGAATTTGGCAAGCCAGGTGTCATTGTACCTACCAAGAATGCATTCTCTAAACCAACAAATGTTCCAGTTGAATATACAATATTATAACCAGTTATAATACCATTACCATCAACATCTAAGTTTGCTTTTGGTGTGGATGCATCATTAACGAATGATGTCTTCCATGCTGTACTACCAACTCCACCAGTTCTTGCAACTGTATTAATACCAACCTTATAATTTGTTAGTTCTGAAGTTTCTGTTCTAATTGCTTCACCACCAAGTACACCCCATTCTTTCCATGCAGTGTCACTATATTCCATAGAAGCATTAACCTCAGAGTTCCAAACAATTGGACTTGAGACAATGCTTGCACCAATAATAATTTTCACATAAGAATTGGTTTCATTATATGTGTTAGGATCAATGCTGTGTACACCATTCAATGCTGGTTCACTGCAATTCTTGATTCTAATCTTAGTTGCAGGTGTAATCTTAGGTGCAAAACTACCATTCTGTTTAGAATTCTTCCAATTAATCTTAACTAGACTACTACCGTCAAATTCTACATTGAATACTTGGTCTGGATTGGATGCAGTTTGATCTCCTAATGTGTAGTAAGAGTTAGCATAAATCCAACCAATAGAACCAGATGCACCAACGCTATCACCCTTGAGAAGAATGTCGCCAGGTACAGGTAGAGCACCATTAGTACCATAACGTACCACCTGTGTTGAATCAAAGTAATCTTTACCAGTTGCACTCTGTGAAGGAGTTGCATTTGAACCTTCGGTTCCTACAACATGGTTTTGAATCTTATAACCTTGTGCAAATCCATTAGAACCACGTGGGTTGAACTGGAATACAGAAGCAGCAATCATGTTCTTATTAAGAACAATGTCACCATTGGTTAAAGTATTACCCTGTTGTGATGATCTATCAAGTGTCTCATCATCACCCACAGGTGTGGCATTTGGATTTACAGTAGAGAGAACTCTAAATGATGTTAATCCTAAACCACTAGCAACATTAACAGTTACTGGTGAGTTGAATGTATTGACTAACTTACCTTCATCACCACCATTAACTGTAATGTTTTGGTTGAATGTTACAGGAGTATCAAATGTAGTAACAAGACTATCAATGATATCGTCTGGATCCTCAGAATCTTGCAGCGATGCAGACTCTAAGAATACTTCCTCACCAGTGATAGCATCAATCTTACGGTTACCAATGTATAGGTCACCATTTGAGTTAAGACCAGTATAGAATACTAATCCACCGTCTTGTTTCTTAGACTGTGCAAAGAAATCTTGCTCTACAGTCAGTATAACTTCTTGTCTTGCAGGTAAACCAGTTGAGTAGTTACCTGGTCCAAAACCAAGATATTCAAACGTATGGTTACCAGCACGTGCTATTGATGGTCGTCTAAGTTCAACATACAATCTCTGATCAACAACAACTGTGTTGTCACCAGCGATAGGAATCTGACGATCTTCAGATCCTGATGCAGCGTTACCATCTTGTGCCTGAATTGCGTTGTCACCAGTGTAAGTGTTTAGATTAAGTGATGGTGTCTGTAAGAAATCAATAACTGCTTCTTTAGTAATTGAATTTTTGAAGTCATTAACAGTAACTAAACCATGAACATAGTTATCAGCAGCAGAGAATGTTGCTGGTGGATCAACAAGGTTAGGATCTAACTGTTTGAACCATACTGGATCGTTCTTATAATTTAATGGGAATAGTTTACTGATTGGTTGAGAGAACTTAAAGTTTCTAAAGTTACCAAGGTTACCAGCACCAGTTGGGAATGGTGAGATATTACCACGAACAGCAGTTAGATAGAAAATACCATCTTGCTGTTCAAAAATACGTCTCTGTATTTCTTCCACATCAAAGATGTAGAATGTGTCATCAATTTCACCAATATCATTTACGGATGCGATGTAGTATTGATTACCTGCTTGGTCTGTAATACTATCACCAGCAGTAAGTGTGTATACATTAGATGACTTTTCCTTATAATAGAACTCAGGGTAACCCTTACGAATAAGTTCTTTAAGTGCTAATGATTTACCATCATCAGGATCAGCAAGTTGATCTGCAAATACAACTGTATTAGTTTGTACCTGTGTAAATCTAGTATCTTCAGTAGAACTATAATCTAATGTTCCTGAGATACCTTTTAAAATCAAATGCCATTCTGAAGTGCCAGGAACATTAAGAGCAGCATGAATGTAACCAGTTCCCTTATCATTACCATCCCACTCTACTTTCGTATCTTGGAAATAACCTGTTGCAGGGTTAGCAGTATTAGAAATAAATGTGCCACCTTGAGGTGCAGTTATCTTAACTGTGGTTAATGTTTCATTCTTTAATGCAGGTACTTGAGAATCAATTTCAGGATCAAATACTGTTAATTCAAGTAATTCATCTCCACTTGTAGCATCAACAAAATATCTACCAGATTGAATAGTTGCTTGAATCTTAGAGTCAGTTCTGATATATGCTTGGAATTCTTTACCAGCACCTGTTAGATCTTTTCTAAATGGATCATATCTCTTACTTGTATCCAATGCAGGTTGATTGTTGCCAGGATTTGCAAACTGTGCAGCAGTCATACCAATTATTTCATTTGCCTGACCACTATCAGTAGTATTATTGAAGATTGCTTTGGTTACTGCATTGCCTGAAGCAGGTTTAAGAACAATTTTCTGTGGAAGAAGTTTTCTTGTTTCATCCTTCCTCATCTTGAGCGTAAATCCATTTAGAGGATCACGAACTGATTTGAGGTAGCTAGGAATTACATAACGGAAACGATAGATACGATCATTTGGAGTTCTATCATCTTTTAGACGAATATACCATGTGTCATTAGACTTAGTATTACCAGATGCATCGTTATATTCTGTGTCATGAAGTCTTGCAAGAATCTCTTGTGATGTTGCAGGTGCTCCAGAAGAATTTGGTTCAACTTGTAAGTACCACTTACCTTTGTCTGATACCTGTGGATTAACAAAACTAGGATCAAAACGCATTGGTGATGTACGCTTGTTAGCAAATACATTGAAACCAATATTAGCAGAGGTAGTAAGATCAATAGCGTTTACATCGTTGATAGCATCAGCGTGTGTTCTATAAATCTTGAATACTTTAGGTGTAATATATCTCGCAAAGAATTCTTTATCTCCTCTTAGTTTACCAATGTCAACACCACTTTGTACTGTAACAGCAGGGTCATTAGCATCAGTGCCACCAACGGTAGGCATATCTTTACCAATTTCTGCTCTGAAGAATACTGGATGTCCTTCAGGTACATTTGGTTTTGGTAAATCAAAGATGTGAGATACATCAGTTTGAATACCATTGTTTACCAATGTACAAGCATATTGATGTAAGTCATAACTATCATCAATAGTAAACTGATACAAATCAATTTCTATATCTGGATGAATGCCACCAACTTCTTGAGAATGTAAGTAAATACCAGCAGCAGCATTTTCTTTACTGCTTGCAAGCATCAATACATCTTGTTGCAATCCATTGAATGCTGTTGTAGCAGCAAAATCTTGTGGATTTGTTTCTCTACCTGGTGCAATTACATAGTATTCTTCGTTAGTATCAAATCCATTTGGAAGTCTAACATTTCTCTTGTCAACTGTCGCACCTGATTTAGGACGGGGAACAAGTCTTACTGGTGTTCCTGTCTCTAACTTATGTGGATCAGATTGATTTGCTGGTGCTTTGGATGGATCTGTAAGTGTAAAGATAGTTGCTCTTCTTGACAATGCAGAAGATGATACTGGTTCATTTCTAGTAACAGTTCCTAAACCAGACTGTATGATTGTAGCAATATTGGTAAAGTATTGGCGTACAGCTGTTGCTTCATTAGCACATTCAGGATAATTTGTATCTTGATTAGCAGCATTAGCAGGGTCATTATTGAAGAACGCATCAATAACTGGTTTCTTATCTGTGTAGATACCTGTGTCAGGAACACCACCCGATGATGGCCAAGTAATCCATAGATATGTGTCTGTAGTTGTAGAGTTTGCATTTACAGATTGACCTAATGATAATCCCAAAGGAATCTCTACCTTATCAATAGTATCTAAGTAACCAGTGGTAGATATTGTATTTGTTAAGATGCTAAACAATGTTGTAATTGTTGAAGCAACTTCTTGACAAGAACCATTAGAAATATTTCTTGATACTGAATCAAGAGCAGAACCATTTGATACAGTGCTGGTTATGATACCAAATAATGTGTCTATAGTAGACTTGATGTTATCACACTTACCACCTGAAACTGTTCTTGTTATAGACAGGAGACTTTCTGGAGTTGTAATAGCATCTTTAATGATTGTGTATAATGTTGTGATTGTAGATACAACACCAGTGCATTTAGATGTAGACTCAGTACGAGTAATCTGATACAATGATGATGGTGTGTTGATAGCATTAGTTAAGATGCCAACAAGTGTAGTAGCTGTATCTTTAGCAGAATCATAATCGCCATTGGCAATACCAGCAGCAATACTTGCATTTGTTGCTTGATTAAGTGCTGTGTGTCCACCAACAGTAACTGTTTCATTTACAATTACTTGTCTAATAATATCACGAACTTGATTAAACGCATAGATTGTTTCATTTTCAGTTCCAGCAGCATGAGCACCAGCGTTATACAATAGTGCAGCATCCCATGTACGATCATTACCACCAAATGCTACGTTGTGTGCAACAACTTCAACAACATCTTTAAGATCATCAAGACAGTCGTTAGTAGTATAACCTTGTGGTGAAACATAGTTAGAATACTGTGCAAGCATTCTACCTAATGCAATCTCAGCAATAAAGTTTTTGTTATCAAGAATTAGATTTTTTGCATTACCAGATTCTACTGTAGATGGTATTGAAGGATCAGTTGTAATAGTATTATCAAATGTTTGAGTCTTTCCATGTGATCCACTTACAAGAACTTTTTCGTTTCTTGCTACCTGAAGCATCAATTCTTTAGCATCCTCAAATGCCTTCAATGTTTGTGCTTCTTCACCAACAACATAAGCACCTAATACATATAGGTTTGCCATGTCAAGGACTCTATCATTTCCACCAAATCCTACGTTATGTGCTATCTCAACAACAAAGTCTTTGATGTCATCCTTACAATCTTGTGGGTTACCAGTTGGGGGTGTGAAGTCTGGAAACTCAAAGATCATTCTATCATATGCTTCACTAGCAATGAATGCAGCGTTTGCAATTAATAGATTGTATGCATCTCCACTCTTGTTATCAACAGCAGTTGGAGTGTCTTCTGTAATAGTGGTATCAAATACCTGACTAATACCAGATCCACCAACTTGTAAAATCTTTTGGTTCTTAATAACTTGACCTGCCATCTCTTTAGCGTGACGGAAGACCTCATTAGTTTCAATTTCTTCACCAGCAACGTGAGCACCAGTCTTGTATGAATATGCAGCATCCCATGTCTTATCGTTACCACCGTATGCTACGTTATCTGCGATTGCTTCCAATACATCTACTGTATCATCAACACAATCTTGATCGTGATAGTTTCTATTACCAGCAATAGAGAATACTTTATGAACTGAGTTTGCTACAGAACTTACCCATGCATGTGTATAATTACCACCACTTACTACAGCACCAGTTGCAGTTCCACCTGCCCATATATGAGCATAACGATCAGCAGGTGCAGAAGGACCAACATTAACAGTGATAGTTCCATTTTGTCTTGCTATTCCACCTGTTGCTCCTCTCTTAAATGTGTGAGCAGCATTAGGTGTATACTTGATAGAGTTAGCAACAGCAGATACAAATGTATGTGCAGACTGTGGTAAGAACTCAACAGCATTTGTCAAAGCACTATCCCATGTGTGGGTATATTGATTGTTAGTATTACTATCAAATCCAACGTTGATTGTGATATTACCAGTTTGCTTTCTAATACCATTAGCAACAGCACTATCAAATGTATGTGTAGATAGGTTAGATGATTTACCTACATTAACAACAAAAGTGTTTGCAGTTACAGCTCTGATTTGTAACCATCTTCCACTTGGTAAATCAAATCCAGTACGAGGATATGGTTTTGCACCAGCGTTCGCATCTAAATCACATGTGAAACTTAGTGAATTGTCTGCAATTTGAATGTAATCTCCACCAGAAGTTACACCACCAGTTACAACACTTGTGACTGTATGTACATATTGTCCAAGACCAGTAGCAACACCAACATTAACATCAAATGTACTTTGCTGTGCGTTACTAACGACTAGGTTCTTACCACTTGCAGGGTCAGTTGCTCTTGGGTATGCATATGCTTGAGTGTCATTATCCTTAGTACATGTAAATGATATTGCACCATCAGCGATTCTAACATACTCGCCATTCTGCAAACCGTGGTTAGGAATATTAAGTGTTAATATGCCAGTTGCAGGGTCATATGTAGTTAATGCTGAGACTAAAGGTGTAAATTCTTGTGGTCCTGTAAATCCATGACTCGCAACAGTAATCTCTAAATCACCAGAGTGAGGATTATATGTTGCATCTGTAGCAGTTTGTTCTGAATATGCTACATCAGTAATTTCAATAGACTTGCCAGCAAAAGGATCAACCTGTGGACGTGGATAACTCTCTACATTAGTATTACCATCCTTATCACATGTAAATCTGATAGAATTATCTTTTAACGTAATACTAGAACCAACAGCGAGACCATGCTGACCTATGTTTAAAGTCAATGCACCTGTTGCTGCATTATATGTACCATCACTAGGTGTAAAGAATTTGTTATCACCAGCATTACCAACATTAATTGTAATAGTGTCAGTTGTTTTACTAATGATAGGAAGTGATCGTGAAGATGCGTTATCTTTATTTGCACGAGGATATGTCTTTGGACTATCATTGCCATCCATTGTGCATGTAAATGATAATGCATTATCATCAATAACAATACCCTTACCAACACTCAAACCATGACCAGCAATAGTAAGAGTTAACTCACCACTAGCAGCATCATAAGTAGCATCGGTTGGTGTAAACTCCTGTGCAGCACCAGCAGGTCCTACATTGACTCTAAATGTGTTTGTAGTTACGTTGGAGATGTCTAAGAATTCACCGCTTGCAGGGTCACCCGATCTTGGATATGAATGCTCCGTAGCATAATTATCCATTGCACAAGTAAATGTTAGTGCATCATCTGAAATTCTAATTCTATTACCAGCAACAAATCCATGATTAGGAATTGTTATATCAAGGTTACCCGATGTTGGATCATACGTTGCATCGGTTGCTGTATGGAATGAGGATCCAACTTTTGTAATCTTGATTGCTTTATCAGCATAAGGATCAACACCAGCACGAGGATATGTTTTAGTCGCTTGGAAATTATCTAGAGCACACTTGAATGACAACGAATTGTTAGGAATCTTGATACTTGTTCCTACACTCAAATTGTGTGATCCAATGTCTAATGTAAGATCACCTGTGTTAGGATCATAATCAGCAGTCGTAACATCATGGTTGATGTTTAAAGATTTACCAATAGCGAGTGTAATAGTGTCAGCAGTTGTTGCACCAATAGGCAACACTTTACCACCAGCAGGGTCTCCAATACGAGGATATTTTTTCTGCTCAGAGGCATCCATATCACATGTAAATATGAATGAATTGTAATCAAATCTTACGCTATCTGCTGCTCTTTTAAGTCCATTAGCAACAGCAGATACAAATGTATGGGTATAGTTTCCATCAAGTGTATCTCCCACATTAACTTCAAAAGTATTTGCAGTTACATGAGATATTTTTAACCACTTATTACTTACAGGATCACTTGCTCTTGGATATGTATGTTGTGTTGCATTGCTATCTTGTGAGCATGTAAAGGTTAAAGAATTATCATCAAACTTAACTCTCTCTCCATTACCAAAACCATGATTGGCAATAGTGATTGTTAACTTACCACTTACAGGTTCATATGATGCATCAGATACTGTATAAGAATCTGCACCTGTTAGTCCATGCTGAGAAATAGTAAGAGTTAAATCACCACTTACAGGATTATATACAGCACCTGATGGTGTAAACTGTTGGGTAGATGATTCTAGAATCATTCTTTCAACAGCTTCCTTTGCAATCAACTGTTTGTTTGCAAGAATTAAATTACGTGCGTCACCATTTCTATCATTGACTAGTTCTGGTTCTTCATAGGTAACAGGATCATTAGCAGTAGTATATGATTGTGTTAATCCATGTGTGCCAAAAATAAATACATTTTCTTTACGCATGACTTGAATAGACATGTCTTTTGCGTAATTAAATGCAGTTATAGTTTCATCTTTCTTTGCTGCTAAATCTTGCACAGCACCACTATCATAATAGTATGCTGCATCCCATGTATCAGCATTACCACCGTAAGCAGTATTCTCTGAAACAGCTTCAATTGCTTTTTCTATGTCATCTATACATTTTGCCCTACCTGTAGTTGCATTATATCCAGTAGAGGGTGTATAGTTAGGATAATCAAGAAGCATTCTTTCATATGCTTCAGTTGCAATAAATGTTTTGTTAGCAAGAATTAAATTGCGAGCATCTCCATTACGATCTGCAACAACTTGCTTAACACTTGTTGTTGCTCTTTGACCTAATTCAACTGTCGTTGCATCAACAATACGTTTAACAAATGTATTGTCAGGAATAACAGGTTGTGCTGGTCTTGTTGCACCATTCTTTAGATCATTTGTTTGAACACCTTGTGCATTTTCAAACTCACTAGGAGCATAATCAGCAACAGTCATACCTGGTGCAATACCACTGCTATCACCAACCTTAATAATAGAATTTCCAGCAGTTGTTTCTACACCAATACGTTTATATGTGTAGTTACGTAATGCAGCAATTGCTAAATCTCTTGCATAGAAGTAACCTTCTAATGTTTCATTAAGTTCATTGTTGATGTAAGTTAGATTATCTACACCACCAGATTTTACATAATAGGATTCAGCTGCCTGAATAGTATTAATATTTCCACCAAGTCGTAAGTCTTGAATAGTAGCATCAAGTAAGTAACCAATATCACGGCGACACTTAACAATTTCAATGCTCTGTTTGACAAGCAATGCTGGATACTTTGCTGTAATAAATCCATATGCTTCAAATGCAATAAATTCTTTGTTTGCCTCAATTAAATTAGCAGCATCTTGTGCTTTGTTATTAACTTGAGCAGAGGAAGGATTTAAAATATCTGGAGCAGCAACAAACCTCTTGAATCCATTGGGTGAAAGTGTTGCATTAAATTCACTATTACCACCTGTAGTTCTTGGTGCTAATTTTACATAAAGTTTTTCATCAGATTTTGCACCAATACGATAACCACCTATAGTAGCAGCAGGTCTCTCAGTTGGAACATAGGCATTATCATCACCAAGATATATTTTGGTATGGTTTGCTTGATCATTAGATGCCTGAATGTCAATAGTATAGTAAGATTGTCTCTTGGTATTTCCTACTTCTAGAACTTTCTTTGGTGGAATGATAGCATCAATATATCCACCCTTATCTTGGTTGAATGCAAATCCTTTGTGACCAATAGCATGTAAGGATGTATTACCAAAGTTACTGTTAGAGTTGGTGATACTCATATCACCACCAGACTCCATCAAGAAGTGGTCAGCGAAACCAACAGCGAAGATACTAACGCACTGAATAAATGAATCTTCTGATGCACGAACGTGGAAGTTTCTCCAATCATCTTTGAAGAATGCATCACCTTTTGTGTGATAAGGTGTTGTAGCAAACGCATCTTTTAACGATGCTTGATTAAATGTATTGGTAAACTCATCATATCTGATAAATGCTCTGTCGTCTTTCTGTAGAGATACACCAGTATACTGAGCGATAACCATTGATTTGAAACCAGTGGCTTTCAAACCATTTGCCCAGATACCACAAATACCCCATGTAGATCTGATGGAGCAGTTGAATACGTATGGAGATGCAGATTCAACAGAGTCAACTTCTGCCTTGACGTTAGCATTCTGTCCTAATGCTACAGGACTAGAGTTAACTGTATATGTTGTACCACTTACTAAACTGGTGGTTGATCCTAGCGTAGTAACAGATCCTTCAATAAGATAAGAGAAGACTTTTCCATTTGTCTCATCAATAGTATCAATTGCAAATGTTCCATCAATCTCATCATCCAAACCATTATCTTCAATGGCAACAAATTGATTTTTGAAATATGCGTGGTCTACCTTTGTTGTTACAGTTACCCTAGTGGTAGAACCTGCCAACGTTGGTTCTGTTGATATATCATCAACTCTAATACTCTCAATAGAACGGATGTCAGATAAAGGACCAACAATTCTAGTCTCTTGAATTCTTGCACCAAATTCGTTTGGATCATCAATATTTGGTTGGAACTGTGAAAATGCTTTTGCAACCTTTCTATAGTAAAGACCTAACTCTTGTTTATCAGCATATTCAAATACAGTTAGTTTATGGTGAGAGAAGTTAGGAATTGTTAACTGAGAAGATCCCCAGTCAGATGGATCAGCAGGTGTTTGACTGTAAACTTTACCCACACCATCACTAGATGAATACAATGGTGATGAAGGTTCTAAGTCACCATCTTTGATGGTGAACTGCCAGAAGTAACAACCACCAGTTACATTAAAGATAGCAGATCTTTTCTCTAGTGGATCAGCAGGGTCAGGAACATATAAAGGACGGACAATAGTTCTACGTAAATCATAACCAATGATAGAAGAACCACGAGGGATAATAGCACCACCCTCAGTGTTGTTAAACTTGTAAAGGACGTTATTAGGATCCTTAATGTCTAAGTTGGAATTATCTGCCCACTCTGCTAATGCTTGATCAAATTGGAAGGCATCAATACCGTCTGTAGTAGCAAAACCTGGTCTATTGTCAATGTAATGATTACCTGGCATTACCATGACAGTAAATTGGTCAAACCTGTCATTATCAGGTCCGCCTGGCAGATATGAGAATCTTGCTATTTCTAAAAATGCTCTCTGTATTGATTTGAATGGTCTAACAGGAGAATTACCTCTGTTATTCAGTTCATCCGATGCGTTGAAATCGTCAGGAGACACATACAAATACTTACCAGTTTTAGAACTAATAAGATTGTCAAGTCTTGTCAAAGCCATATCTGCTATTCCTATGGGTATTATCTTCCGTCAGTTTATTTATACAAGTAATTTGTTTATTTTTCAGTGGTTCTAAGGATTTTTACTATGTTGTGATTTGAACTTTCGTTAGAATTTACGTAAAAGAAATTTGAACCATGAAAAAGAGGGCATCTCACCCTCTAGAGTCACTTGGGTTACAAGGTTGACCTACCCCGATCTCACCTTAAGGTCAAGCAAGAGCGAGTTCACGTGAGCGAACTCCTACTACTGGACGTGAGAATGCAACGATGTTATTCGCTGCGGTGTCAGATGTTTTTGCATCTATGGGTTGCTTATCCAAGCAGGTTTCAGTCACAATCGTAATACCCCGTCAAAACCAGTGCAGCCCCATGATGGAGCTGAGGGGAGTTGAACCCCTGTCCGAAGCTATTCGTAAAGTCACCTATTCTCCAGAAGGAGAAAGCCTAATGTCAGATTTGAACTGACGGCCTACGCTTTACAAAAGCGTTGCTCTACCACTGAGCTAATCAGGCGAAAAAGTTTGGTAGGGGTAGTGAGATTTGAACTCACACTGTACAGATTTTAAGTCTGCTGTCTCTACCAATTGGACTACACCCCCAAACGGGTGCGATTGGATTTGAACCAATGACCGACTGCTTAGAAGGCAGTTGCTCTGATCCAGACTGAGCTACGCACCCTAGGTGCTTCCTGTGGGAATCGGACCCACCTCCTACGAATTATGAGTTCGTTGCATTCACCAGATTGCTAAGGAAGCCTTTCTAGGATGGCATTAGTATTAAGTCAGGTAATTTTTTTATACCTGCATGAACCATGCGATGACAGTTAGCACATAAAGGGACGCACCTGTTGACTTCTTCTAGAAGTCTATCATACGGTCCTGTCCTTGTCAACCCTGTGATACTAACGGTCTTAGCAGTGTTATCAGCATGATGCAGATCCATACAGCATACATGATACTGAACTCTACAACATACGCATGGTTTTGATTTTGCTTCGTCAACGAGTTTTTGACGATTCTGCGGTCCTCTCTGATTTTTTCTTTTAGTTTTACCATTCTTTCTTGCCCACTCTCTTTGATATATTCTATTTGCCTCTTTATCTTTTATTGGCATTGTGGTTCAAATTACTAGACTTATATAGTATCTTAATCAATAAATTCTGATAGTGATGCAACAACTTGTTTTCCATTATAATGATCTTTTAATTTGTCACAAATTCCACGGAATTTTTTTTCTGGACATGTTTGTCTACCTAAGTTAAATAGACGTATTGTCAATACAACATTACCTTTAATATATCCTTTTTTATCATCCAATCTGTCCAAACTAGGTGCTAATGGATTTGCTCTTTCCTTTATACTTTCAATGTCAATAGGAAATCCAGACCAATAACAACATTTGTTCTGTCTTTCATATTGTTCTTTCAACCATTGTTCATCAATATTAACTTCCAGTGCTTCTGTCCTTGAAATACCATTTCCTTTTAAATAACCTGGTTTGGCATTCCCTTTTGCTCTGTTCACAAGTAATCCCCAACAGTTTTTAACGTTAGCATATGGACTACCTGTTCCATTCATATTGTATTTTTTCTTTGGTTCAACAAGTCTTCTGTTGATTGCAGTACCTGGTTTTCCTGTTGGCATAATTAAACAGCGATAGGTTTTATAGTTTTTTTGAATTCATATATGACATCACTACCCCAAATAACTTTTCCTTCTCTCCATCCTTGATCTCTACTTTTATACTCAGATCCATTAAACTCTACTAATGATTTTACCACTCCTCCTCTAATAATGCAAGCATCTGTTTTTACTTTTCCTACCCACCAATCATTTTTGTAAGAAAACTTCATATCACAACATGGTTCATGTTCAGTCCAATTAGGTGACCAGTTTTCTACAATAATAAAATCATCATCTTCTACTACACGATGCCATCTTTGTCTATATGGATTTTCTTCACCCATATATTGATACCATTGTTTAGATTTTAATTCATTTTCACCAATGCTTTCCCATCTCATTTTACAATGTGCCCATCTTGCAGGGTCTCTAGATGCTTGGTTCCAATTATCATAGAAACCTTCCAAATCGTCACAGAAATCAGTTGTATTAGGCATAAATATTTGTTAAATCAATGTGGATATTGCAAGGTATTAACATAAATAATGGCAGAATGGAAGAGGTCAGAGATGAACTGAAACCCTTTTATATTATGAGTCCATTTAGTACAGGGAAAGAGGTAAGACTGTATGCACAATATCTTAAGTAGTAATCAATTAGCAGAGTGGAACCACCACGGAAACAAAGACGCTAGTACGAAACTAGACCAGATTAACGACTATTACGATTGCTTGGTAGAGTGCGAAACAGATCATTCAGACAAACGAATATGCATAAACATTCTTCAATAAATACAAACAAAATAGTCAAATAATGACCCCTCCTTCGGGAGGGGTTTTTTAATGGTTTTTAAACACTCCAAACTTTGACATTATCCACAATGTAACTAATGTCCATCCTATAACATACCACATTATCTAAACCTCTTTGATAAAGTCATTTCTGAAACAAAAGATCCAAGATAACTTAAGATTAATCGTAAGAAAGATTTACTAGCATTTCCTTGAATTTCATTAAACATATTCATGTTCAACTCAAAAGCATAATTTGCTTCTGCAATGAGAGCATTCTCTTGTGGTACAGTTACACCTAAGTTATCAAGACATGCCCTATAATTATTCTTAAATTCTTTAGCATTTTCTATTCTAGGAAACTCATAGAAATTTAATCCTTTCCCTTTAGGTGGATTAAGAACACGTTCTGCAATTTCTTTCAAGATCCTACCACCTGATAGATCACCAATATATCTGGTATAATGATGAGCAACAAGTAAAAAAGGATTCTCTTCTGCTACTTCATTAATTCTATGGCAATACTTGTTACATGCTTCTGATGGATATTGTTTATTTTTCCAATCAGAACCATAATAATATTCTAGATCTCTTTCAATGGCATTCTTACGTTCAAGATCTTCAGATCTAATTGCTTGAACCATTGGATCTTCTGTTTCTCTAATTCTTTGCTCCATTGTGTCATAGACATAATAGAAGTTAGTTAACAGTTTACGATACTCTTCGTAGTCTAAAACACCCCTAAGAAATGACGCAACAAACTTAGTATTTTCTGCTGCTGAGTGAGACTCTTTGGTTCCCTCTTTTAATGCTATCGCTAAACTCATGTATGTTTCCTCACAGGTACTTGAATAGTCCATGATGGTGATACTAGATCAACCATTTCAAATTGTTTCTTTGCTTTCTCTCTTTCTTTTGCTGCTTTCTCTAATTTATTCAACTGATCCTCACGACCAGGTTCAGGTTGAATCTCACCATAATGAGGATCCCAAATCTCAGGGTGTTCATGATTCTCAAAGAACTCTAAGATAGATGAATCTACCATGTGATATATGCTATCAAATGTTAGAGTTCTTCGTAAGTTTTCTGCAATAAACTCTGCTTGATTAACAGACATTTCTTGCTTAAGAAATTCACCTCTTGCCCACACTAACTCATTGAGATCAATGGTTATTCTTACATTATTATATATTGCCATTAGTAAAAACTGTTTGGGGCATTTTGTACTTCAATATCAATTGTTTCAAATAACAACATTAGTGTTTTTGCATACAACCTATATCCTGATCCAACATACAATTGTCCGAACAAGACTGATGCCGTGGCAACTCCCCAAAAAATATAATAGAAGCGTGACTTAACTTGGTTTCGTTGCTTTTCCAATTTCATTTTTGATCTTACCATATAGAAATAATCCTTTGAATAGTCTAACACAAAAAAGGAGGGGTTGCAACCCCTCCCTTTACCTTAAGTTACTTACTAAATTTAGAAAGTAAACTTAGCACCAAGTTTAGCACCCCAGTTAACGATTCTATCGCCATCTGTGTCTTCACCGTTAGTACCAGCAGCAAGTTCACCGTAGAGATCTGTGCTTTCTGTTAAACCATAACTTCCACCGATTTTACCAGAGAGTTCTGTCTCGTAGTCATCACCAGTTTCTGTGTGGTTGATTGAAGGTCCGCCTTGAAGATAGTATGCAACTTTTCCTTCTTGTGCAACACCTTCATATCCGATATGAAGATCAGTAGCAGCACCAGAGTACTCGCCATCAGGATATGCAAGATTAGATTCTACATTCACGTATGGACCAGCAAAAGCAGCTCCAGCGAATAGAAAAGGTGATGCAGCAAGTGCTGCGATTGTTGATTTAATTGACATGTTTGTATTATAGTGTCTCGTAGAGTTTTAACCTACGGATGAAAGAGAGACCGACAATCTCTCGTTTGTAACATACGAAACACCAACCTAGCGTGAGTAATTGAGACATTCGTGAAGGTGGATCATTATCACATGGCCACGTGTGATAATAGTTGTGCGTGAATAAGTACGCCCCTATATTTATAAGATATTCTTATGATTTTGTCAAGCCCTTGTGACAGTTTTGTCAGTTTAACCTGATAAATGCTCCTGTAACGGAAACATCACCAATAGATTTGATGTCTACACCTGCTTTACCATCAACTGTTGCCTGACCAACTGCTTTAAGTGTAGCAGCACCTAGTGCTTCTAAATTGACTTCTTTTGTTGCTTTTGCTGAATAATTTACCAGTGCTGTCTGATTAATGTCTTTTTGTGCATTAGTAATTACCGAACCCAAACCAGATAGTGTTGGAAAGTCACCGACACCAGTTGTAAAAATTATGTTTCCTGTGGTTGCAGTCGTGCTTATATTACCCCTACCTGCTTCAATATTAAATGCACTTAGTCTAGAATCTTTTACTAAAAGAGCACCGTTAGCAAGTCCTTTGAAATTCATTCTACCAACACCATTAGCTTTTAGATCAAAATCACCTAAACATTTAATGTTAAGATGACCTGCGGTTACGATGTTATGACTTCCACGAGGATCAAAATGTGTAAGAGTATCTTCTTTAGTAATGGTTTCTTGTTTGGATGATACAGTCTTAATAAGGTCTGCTGTTGTCTTTAAAGAACCAGCGTTCATTACTATCTCACCACCACCCTCTGGTCCTGCCTGAAGAACTATCTTCTCCTTTGCCATTAATGTTAGAACATCACCAGCATCTATAGTGATCTGTCTTCCTCTTATATGCTTCTCGCCATGAGTTTCCTCAATGTTATTACCATACGAAATCTGTGAAACTGCTATCTGATCCTTATCATCAGACTCACCTTCACCCTCAACAGCACTCTTTTCATTTGAAACATATTCTTGAATACTAGGACCACTCTTAATTAATTGACCACCTTTGGCATTAATTAATATTCTTCCACCACAAACTTTACCACCTGCTTGTGATCCAGTAGTGAACATAATATCACCATTGTTTCTTACAGTAATACCAATTCCAGTAAGTTTACTTACAATATTCAAATCAGTTCCATTTGGACTGTTTAAAGATCCATCTTCCATGACAGTCCAAGACTTACTTGCCATGTGAACCTTAATAGTCCTACTGACTTCTACATCTTCCTCCTCATTCTTTTTTGTTGGTTCAAAAGGTTTTTGATTACGTACTATATTTGCTCTAGGAGTAGTACCAACTACATCTTGAATAATCTTTTTATCAAAACTATTTGTCATTATTCATCTCCTATGGGCAATCAATGTAAGAACCAGTTCCAATCTTAGCAGAACCAATCTTAACACGTGCCTCTGGTTCTAGGCAAGAGAATGATGGTAAGAAAGTAGCACCATATCCACCACCACCTAATATGATAACTGTTGGATATGTATCAAAAGTAAGTTCTCTGTTCTTAACTCTAACACTAATAACTTGACCATTTTCAACAATTGCTTCTGCAATAGTATCATCGCCATTAATGTAAACAATTGGAGCAGATGTATATTCTCTACCTGGTCTTATCATAGTAAACGAATCAATAATACATTCTTTCAATGCAGATGTAGGAGAATTTAATTTATGTCCGAAGCCAGGATCAGTGATACGTATCTCGCTTAACGATCCTTTATCATCAAGAAGTCCAATTGCTGCTGTACCAATACCAGCACCAGTTATGAATACAGCAGGTGCTTCTTTAAATGGATCGCCAGGATCATCTATGATAACATCAATAATACCACCATCAGGTCCTGTAATAATGTCACCTATTGTTGGTAATATTGGTTTTCTAACTGGTGGAACTATTGATGTTCCATCCTCTGCTTCTAATTTTTCTCTTGGTGTAAGTGAATCATTATCAGATAAAATTAAAACACTTGCTCTAGCACCTGTTCCATTTATAGCAAAGATAAGTGTTTCATCAAACTCTAAATTATCTGAATCTTCATTGATACCAACAATAACAGTTGCAGAATTAGAGTTGATTGCAAATGTACCAGTGAGACTAAAGTTTACAATGTCAGATGGTGTAATATCGTTGCCAAATAATGAATACGATAATACAGTTCCATTTGGAACGTTTTCTGTAGTAATTGTATAAGTTATGAATTCACCTTCTCTTACAGTTGGTCTATCTGCTTCTACTTGATAAACTCTAACCTTTTCAAGTTCTCCGTCTATTGGTGACGTAGGTATTGTAGGAGGTGTAAAGATATCTACATTAGGATTGGTTCCTTCGCTAGTAGGATTATCTACCTCTGTTGGTTCTGGTTCTCCTTGAGTAGGGTCTGGTGGTGTATTCTGTCCTCTAATAACACACCTTGCTACATTTTTGTCTGTAACTGCTGGTAACTCTTCTGGTGTATCTTTATTGATAACAACAAAGAAATCTTCTCTCCCCTCGTTTATGTCATCATTAAATGTTCTAACTCTGATAGTACCTTCTGTTTGTCCAGCAGTAAAACCTAATATTCCACTAGTCTCTTCATAGTCACTTCCTTTTTCTGCTGTACCATCTCTAGTAGAAAAAGTTACACTTGATATAATATCAGTCTTTCCTGTTCTTGTTACAACAAATTCTGCTATTTCTCCTTCTTTTACAAAAGTATCACCTATATTATATGCTACAAATTCACCTGCTGGAACATCCTGAGAACCACCAATGAAAGTAACTTCTGTCCTTGGTATTCTCGTTCCCTCATAAGAGTCTTCACAAGTATATTGATTAAAATCTTTAGGTTTATCTTCTAAATCTTCAAGTAATTCATCAAGAAAATCTTTACGTTTTTCTGCTGCACAGTCAGTACAAACTTTAGTTGTTTTAGAACATTTCTTGTTAGGACCACTACATGTAATTCCAAGTAGATTTAAAACATAATTAATAGCATCACCAAGGATATTAAATGGTTTTGCAATCGCACCAAGAAGATCTTGAAGAGGTCCTAAAACCTTACTTAAAAGACTATCCATTAAGGATTGTATCTTACTTAAGATACCATTCACAAACTTATCAACTTGACATG
>TARA_B100000963_G_scaffold146237_2_pt1 | contig 27106 bp, 20 predicted proteins | sample TARA_B100000963 | Tara Oceans TARA_B100000963 (sample SAMEA2622097) | marine metagenome | biome: marine biome (ENVO:00000447); feature: surface water layer (ENVO:00002042); material: "saline water (ENVO:00002010), including plankton (ENVO:xxxxxxxx)" | depth 5 m | reverse complement strand
ATAATTTTTTGATACGGTTATCCTGAACTGTATAGTCCCAATTATAAGTTCCTGTAAGAGGGGTTTCAAATATTTCTACAACGTCTGTCGGTTCTAGGTTTGCAGGGTAATCTCCATCATGTAACGTGATGTCTCGAGGAGTTGTTCCCTTGACTATTTTCATTAAACTAAAATTTCAACAATGCCTGGAGCGGCTTCTGTTTTATTTTCTAATGCTCTGCCAACAATTTGTAGTGGACTTAATTTTGTAGGTGCTACTGCTACCATACCGTGACCTGGAACGTCACTTGCTATTATAACATCACCTTTTTTAACATTTCCAGCAACTTTACATGGCACTCGTCCACGTAATGCTATAGAAACTACATATTCACTTTCTAATTCTGAATTCATTAAGTATGCAGGATTTGTACTTACTACACCTACTACTTTGAAACTACCTGGCTCATTTACTGCTGTAACTTCAGCATTTCCGCCGATTGCAACTACTGTACCAGGCTCGTAATCTGCGTCTGATTTATAATTTTCTGCCAAGTCAGCATATTGAGCCTGTGTTGCTGTACCATTAAATGTTGTGGCATACATGGCTCCAAATTTTACACTACTTGAACCAACGTCAAATGTACCAGTTGGTCCTGTAGCAATTATATTTCTTACTGTAATATCGCCTGAGAATGTGCCACCTGGGAATGGATTACCTGAAGGTCCTGTTGGGCCTGTGGCTCCTGTGGCTCCTTGATCACCTTTATTACCACCTGGTCCTTGGGCACCTTGCGGTCCTGTTGGTCCAGTACCACCCTGTGCACCAGTTTGTCCTTTGTCACCTTGAGCACCTTTGTCTCCTGCAACACCCTGAGCCCCCTGAGCACCTTGAGCCCCTTGGGCACCTTGTGGTCCTTGAGTACCTATTTCACCTTTTTGTCCTTTATCACCCGCTGTACCCTGCGTACCTTGTGTACCTTGTGGGCCAGTATCACCTTGGGCACCTTTATCACCTTGAGCACCTTTGTCACCTGCTGGTCCTTGAGCACCTGCTGGACCTTGAGCACCTGTTTCACCTTTTTGTCCTTGTGGACCTGTACTCATGTTTGCCCATTGATAGTCTGTACCACTCCATTGTAGTACTTCGTTTGCTCCTGCTGTACTTACATTAAGATGAGTATCTACTCTTGCATCTGTGTAATATAAGTTAGAACCTTCTGTTAAATCGCCTGTATCTGAACTTGTTTCATCTAAAAGTTTTCTCCAAGCACCACCATGTGCAAAATAACCTTTACCTGTTCCGTGAACATGTGCAAACATACCGTGGTATGTTGAAGCACTTGGTAAATCGCCTTCTGTACTATATAAGTTTCCAAATAAAACTTTATTACCGCCCATATCAAGATCAGAACCTGTAATATGTGAACGTACTCTTGCATCAGTGTAATATAAATTTGTTCCTTCTGATAAGTCTGTTGTACTTCTTGTTGTTAAAGTAGCGGCCTGTAACTTACCACTTGCATCAAATAGCGATGCTGAACCTGGGCCTGTAATAGAACTATTAAATATTATTCCATTACTAAATGTTTTTACACCTGCAATGGTTTGTGTACCACTAGTTCTTACTACTGTATTGTCTACATTTACTGTGACAGTACCACTTGTTCCGCCACCACTTATACCATCACCAGCGGTAACACCTTCTATGTCACCTGCGTCATTTGTAAAACTAATTACACCTGTTGATGAATTATAACTTAAATCTCCACTAACACTGATTGCCGCTCTGGCTCTGGCATCTGTAAAGTATAAATTACTTGAACCTTCACTGATATTATCTGTGGTTGCCGCATTGATTCTTAAAGTTGCTCTAGCATCTGCTCTAGCATCTGTATAATATAAATTTGTTGAGCCTTCACTTATTGCATCAGTGTCTGCAGGACCGTTTATTGTTAAAGTACTACCTGTGATTGCAGTACTTATATTTGTTCCACCTGCTATTGTTAATGTATCAGCATTTGTACCTGATGCAAATGATCCAGAATCTGAAGTAAATGTTTTAACTATATTTTGACTGCTACCTAAATCTGTATTAGTAACAGTTATTACGTTTCCTGATTCTGCTAATGAAACTCCTGTACTAGCCAATAATTTTCTAAATTGATGATATGTTGTTGAACCTGATGTTCTTGAACCACCATATACGGAAATACCACTGGCACCTGTAGATTCTATTGCACCTGATACACCTCTATTTGTTAAAGGATATTCTGTTCCGTTAATAATACCATATATTTCACTATCTCTAGCAAAAATTACACTATCAGGATTATCACCGTCTCCAAATACATTTGCATTTGCTACAGAGTCTGCATTTGCTCCTGTGGCATTGTATGTTGCGTTATTAATATCTTTTAGTAATATGTGATTAACACCAACACCGCCATTTGCTGTTGTTGTTAAAATTGTTTTAGATGATCCACTTCCAAGATCACCAATGCCAAATCCTGAAGTTGCTAATCCGCTGTTGTCTTTGTTAATATCAAAAACTAAACTTCTGCTGGCACTTAATGTTATATTGTTAGATGAATATCTTAGAGCATTGTAACCAGGATTACTGTTACTAAAGTCAAAGAATATATCACCATTTGAATCAAACTTAAGATCGTTTTCTTCTAATACACTTGAACCTACACTTAATTTACCGCCCGAAGCAATTTCTGGATTGTTACCAGAACCTGTAAATGTTAATTTTTGTGTTACTGATTGCCCTGTGCCTGATGTTCTTAATACAGTATTATCTACTGCTATGTCGTCTGCATTTACAGTAATACCACCTGAACCCACAATGTTAAATGTTCTATCACTTGCTAAAGTTCCGCCACCTGTTAAACCTGCACCTGCAACAAGATCTCTTGTTAATGGTGCTTTTGTGGCAATTGAATTTGTTAATGTTGTATTAAGTGCGGCATCATTACCTAATGCTGTTGCAATTTCATTTAATGTATCTAGTGTTGCTGGAGCACCACCTTGTAAGTTTGAAATAGCATTTTCAACATAGGCTGTTGTGGCTACTTTTGTACTGTTATCTGCATTTGCCTGTGTACTTGCAGTTGTACTTGCAGTACTTGTTAAATCTACACTACCTGTGAATGTTTTTGTTCCGCCTATACTTTGATTGCCTGTAGTTCTAACTACAGTATTGTCTACATCAATAGTATAACTACCTGCGGCATCATCGTATGTGCCGGTAATTCCGTCACCGTCTACTATTAAAGCATTGACTCTGTCGTCAACTGCTTCTGAAAAATCTGTTACTTGCGAGGCCGGTATTGCTATGTTTACATCAGCCGCCGCTGTTAATTGTCCTTGTGCATTTACAGTATATGTTGGTATTGCTGTTGCACTACCATAACTTGCCGCTGTAACACCTGTATTAGTAATACTTACTGAACCAGCACCTGTAATATTTCCTGGTGTTGTTGTTATACCTGTACCACCGTGTACATCTGTAAGTGTACCTGGTGCGTTACTTGTTACCCATGCTGTTGTGGCAACTTTAGTGCTGTTGTCACTACTTGCTACAGTAGGTGCTGTTAATTCTGTATTAAAATCTGTTGCTTGAGTAATTTGTGCTGGTAAACTAAATGTACCATTACCGCTGTTATAATCTATTTCACCTGTAGTACCGGCAAACAATGCTCTAACTTCTGTATCAAAATCTGTAACTTGAGTATGCGGTATTGCTATTGCTGTTGTTAATGCTGATGTTATTCTACCTTGCTGATCAACAGTAAATGTAGCAACACCTGTTGCACTTCCGTAACTATTAGGTGTAACTGCTGTATTATCTAAATTAAAAACCAGTGTGTTTGCACTATCATCGTAAACTGCTGTTATGCCTGTACCGCCACTGGCCATTGCGCCGACTCTATCGTCAACTGCTTCTGAAAAATTTGATATCTGTGAACTGGTAATTTCTATTTGGCTTGTGGCCGCACTTGCTATAACACCTTTTGCTGTTATTGTTATAACAGGTACATGTGTTACATTACCATATGTTGTTGCAACAACACCACTATCTGCAAAACTTATTTCACCAGTACTGGTATTGTATATTACTGGTGCGGCATTACTTAGGTGTGCTCTTACTTCTGCGGCACTTGGACCTGTATATGTTAGTACACCTGTGCCTGAATTATATGCTAAACTTCCGTCTCCACCTGCATCTGTTACACTTAATGAACCGCCAATAACAACATTCGATGTTAATGCAGTTCCGTTCCATGATAATTCAGCACCTGCTGTTCCATGACTGAAAACTAATTTTGCTGTACCGCCTGTGTTATCAGAGTTAATTATAATTTTATCATCTGAAACTTTTAATTCATCTGCTCTTTCGCTGATAGATTGGGCATTGAAAATAATGTTACCCGGTGATCTAAATATACCTTTTTTGTCTGCCATTAATTACTCCGATTAGAACATGCTTTAACATATTTATCAGATTGTGTCTCTTTTTCCTGCGTACAAAAAAAAGCACCTTCCGAAGAAGGTGCTTAATGTTTTTAAGTAAAACTAATACTTACTTGAATGAGACGTTTGAAAGTCCAATTTCACCTAAGTAATCTGCCGCATTACCCAATGAACTTGCTGTGTTAGTAAGTTCTAAGTAACCGTATCTAGTCATAAATGAAACGACTGGTTCAAAACTACTTGGATCCATAACTGGTCCTGTGCTCATTAATGGAATGTAAGGACAGTAGAATGCTGGTGCATCAGTTTCTGATGAGCCTTTGTACCCTACTAGTACTGCTGTTCCATCTGCCGCATAGTTATCAACAAATACTCTTACTGTACCGTTCAATGTACCTACAAACTTACTGTTTGTTGGAGCATCAAAAGGACCTTCTGTTGATCTTACAAATGTTGAAGTTGTTGCAGATTGTAGTATTGTTAAAGCCTGTGGACTTACAACAACATAGTTACCTGCGCCTCTTCTTGTTCTTGCGGCGATCAAGTTAGCAACTCTGTTAATAAGAATTGCCAAGATTGCGTGTCTTTCACCGATATATGTTTGTGTACCAGTGATACCTGAGTTGAAGTCAAGTGTGTCAACTGTTGGAGCAAGTGCTCTCAATTTTGCTAACATTTCTTGGTCAATTTCAACTGCTATTTCTTGTGCTAATGCCTGCATGATTTCTGCTTCGATATCTACACCGTGCATTGCGTTGGCGTCTTGAGCAGATTCAAAAGTCCATCTTGCTGATAGACGTCTTGTTTTTGCTTCGACTGTTTGCTTGAGGATTTGGATAGACATTTTACTACCTGCAGTACCTTCAGCGGCCGCTGTTGCGTCAGGTGACCCTGAATATGCTGTTGCTAATGCAAATGGTGACAATGCTTCTTGTCCTGCTACGACTGAGTCTTTTGACTCTGCGTATCTTACTCTTAATGTGTGGATTTGTCCTACTGGTCCACTCATTGGTTGCACACCAAGTAATTCGTTGGCGATCAAAGAAGGCATAACCCTTCTAATCAATGGTAGCATAACTTTGTTAAGTGATGCAACGTTTCCTGCCATTGTTGACCCTGCTGTCGCGGCTTCTTGCAATTGAGTTTTAGCATTTTCTAAAATAACGTCCATTGTAGACTTTTTAGAACCTTGCAATCCCTCAAGAAGTGCGTCCTTGGTTGCGGACCAATTTGATTCAAATAATGCTTCTGCCATTATAATCTCCTAATTATTTAAGTCCGGCTAGTTTTCTGATTTCGTCTATAGCGACTACATCAACTACTTCGTTGTCTGGGCCGGTTTGTCCGTCCAACGATCTATTACCAGTGTGTTCTGTCTTCACTGATTCATTAATAACATCTTTTTTAGTTCTAACAGTTCCTTCGCCGTCCATAACACTTGGAAGGTACTTGTTGAATGATTCTTCAAGTTTTTCTGTTTTAACTGACTCAAGAAGTTCTGTCATTAGTGCTTTCTTGTCCTTGCTTAAAGGTGCAATTAAGTCACTCATAACATTGTTCCTGTTGTATCTGTCTTCTGCTATTCGCAGTTTAGATTCAACTAATTTCTTTTGTTCAGAACTTTCGTCTGCGTTAGCCTTGGCTTCATCAATCTTAGATTTTAATCCTGTGATTTCTGATTTAAGTTTTCTAACTTCTGTATTCTCATTTAAATACGAAGTAGCATACTCGCCTGCCATCGCTTCAAAAATTCTTCTACCAAATTCATTTTCACGAGCCTTAGTAATATCTTCTTTAAATTGCGATACTTCGCCTTTTAAAGCAGATGAAATAGTTGCTTCAACTTTTTCTGCGGCTCTTCTAATAAACTCTTTTTTAGCATCCGCAAGTTGCTCTCGTCCTTCGCGAACTAACTGAACTTTCTTCTCTGCTAGTTCTCGCTTATCTGAGTGGAACTCACGAATCTCATCAGCCACTGCCTCTAAAACAAAGTCTTCTAGTTTAGCAAAGTTATCACTTTGCGTGTGTCTATCTGCCTTTAGTTCTTTGATTTCACTGGCTAATGTTTCTGAAACGAATTTATTTAAAACATCGGCGTGTTGGCCGATTGCTTTTTTATAATTAACTCTTTCAGCAATAGTTGCCTTCTTATCTTCTGCAAGTTCTTTCAATTCCTCTTCTAAATTTTGAGTAATAAATTTGTCCATTGCTTCAACAATTTGACCTTTGTCATGTTCAAACCTTTGTGCAAATTCTTCTCTTAATTCAGCAGTAATTTCATCTCTTGCTTCAGCAAGGCGTGTTTCCCATGCTTCTTGTATGCTGACTCTTGTCTCTTCAGACAAGTCGCCATTTTCAAGAAGTTCTACGAATTTATCCGCCATGTGCTTTCTCCTATTTGAGTTCCAATTCCCGAATGAAGGTTTCCATCATTCGAGTAAGGTGTTTTTGTGCGTTTCTGTCACTTTTTGTTATTTCACGGGCGGCTTCAAATATTTGAGCACCGCCTCGCATATTAAATAAACTTTCATAAATGGCTTTAGGGTAGGCATCTGGGGCACTTGGTTGTGCTACGATGTCAACAGTTACTATATCAAAATCGCTTACCCTACCGCTCTCATTTACATTACCACTACCTCTACTACTGACACCTAGTTTGGCGCCACCTTTTAGCAATGCTTCGGCAATCTTACCCATTGGAGTATCCAATATTTTAAGTTTTCCAAAGCCATCTGCGCCTTCACATCTCATATCAGTAATCATGTGGCTTACTCTATCTAAATTAATTTGTAATTCTGTTGGGTGATCTAACTCGCCTAGTACAGTTTCTCCTCCACCAATACGTTGACCAATGGACTCAACAGCCTTCTGTATTTCGTCTTTGGGATATACTCTTCCGTTTTGGTTTTTTACTTCGCCCTGAATAAACAGACCACTCATCATCATATTTTTGCCTGATTCATCAGACTCAACAATAATGTTTGCTCTATCTGGACTATAGTATTCAAATAACTGTCTTGACATTACTTCTCCCTAATTACTTGACTTTTCCTGCTATAGGACTCTCTGATTTACCAGCATCTACCTTTGGTGCTGAAACAGATTGTGGTTTTTCACCTATGTTATCACTTGATGGATTATCTTTAGGTGAGTCTCCGTGTTTACCTTCTGCTCCGTCTTTTCCAAAAAGTTGACTTTCGTCTGCGCCGAAACTCTCTTTCTTTGGAATACCTTTGCCCATTGGTGAATCGCTGTTATCAGCACTTGAGTCATTTTTAGCAGATTGTGGTTTGCTGAAGTTTGTTGCTTCTTCTAATTCCTCAGAGTCTGTAACTTCTTCATCAAGATCAATTTCTTCTTCAAATGATTCTGGCATGTCCATTTCGTCTGCTAAATCATCTTCAGCATCGTCTCTTTCTTCGTCATCATCATCTGCCATTAATTTTTCGAATTCTGCTTTTAATTCGTCTAGTTGTGCTTCTAAATCATCAACTCTGTCTTCGACTTCTTCGTCTTCCTCGGAATCCATGTCCATTTCTGGTTCCATTTCATCTTCGTCTTCTTCTTCGTTGACTCCTGATTCGTCTGCTATAACGTCTGCTTCTACTTCATCGTAGAAGTCTTCGCTTGGTGAACCTGCTACTGTTTCTTCAACAGCATCTTCTTCAGTTTCTACTGACTCGTCCATGTCGTCGTCTTTTTTCTTAGACTTTTTGGATTTCATTTCTTCATCCATTTTATGGTCTTTTTTCTTAGACTTTTTGTCCTTCATTTCTTCGTCAATTTCTTCTGCTTCATCTACAGATTCAGATTCTTCTTCAACAACATCGTTGTCGATTGCTTCTTCTAGAGCATCTTTATCTAAGAGGTCTTCATAGATCTCTCTGGACTTCTCAACCATGAAACTATGTAATAGGTCCTTGGCTTGTGCATCGTCCTCTGCTAAAAGATGTTCCAGTACTTGTTCTAAAACACTTTTATCTGACATCGTAATTTCTCCTTTAAACTCAGGCTATACCTGATATATCGTAATTGTATTTAATAATAATGTACTGTTTTATGTAAAAAACGGTGTTTTTTTGAGGTATTTTAGTAATAACATGTTATAATAACCTGCTATTTACTGCCTCTATGATGTGATCTGCATACTTTTTATGTGCGTATGGACTATTGTGATTGCTTACTGGGTAATGTGTAGTTTCGTTTCCTTGCTCATCTAAGTGTTCAGGATTAAATTGAGCATAGTATCCTGCTCCATTATCCAACATATATTTATCTGGAACAAAGTTCCAATTAAAACTGCCTATTTGATGATGATCCTCTATCAAACCCGTTTTATCGAATTCACTAAATTCGAAGGTATTTGGGGAGAATAAAAACGGCACATTATGATTTAATATACTAAGTAAACCACTTTGTAACACATAGTAATCATTGTGTGCTTTGATGTTTTCGTCAAATACATAATAAGCATAATCTTTTAATGCATGTAATCTTTCTTCGTCGATGTGATGATAACGTCTTGCTTCTTGTGTTATAATTGTATAAATGCTATCGCTGTAAATTTGCGGATCATATGTTTTACCATAATTGATATGATCTTCATGATCAAAATGATCCCAATCAAAATCGCCAAAGCAAATTTGGTCGTATGCTTTATTGTGATCGTATTTGTTATCTAAGTCTTTGAGTATTTCAAATCTGTTTACACCAGTTGCATTAATGATCATTAAATCTGGCTTCAAGTGTTCTAGTGCATAATCTATCTGTGTACGAATACCAAAGTTACTCATACCACAACGTGCTAAATTTATATATTTGTAGCCTAGATGTTTTGCTACTAAAAATCCGAATTCAAAATTAGGATAAAGTGGATCGCGGCAACTCCAACTGCAACCGCAAACAACAAGGGTTTTCATTAATTATATTATGCCGCCACCGCCGCCTGCATCCGAAGGTTTAGCATACATAAGAGAAGCAAGTTGTTTATGACTTTCTGCTTCTGCTTTTTTAAGTTCTCTTATTTTTCTTAATTTGCCTAACTCTTCTAAACTTAACATCTTTTTTCTGGTGTCAGTTTTATGCCTTTGCTGTACAGTATCTTTTGCTGGCTCGTAGAATTCGTTCAGTTTCATATTATACTCCTAAGTTACCGCCTTCGTCACCAAGTTCACCTAATGCGTCTATGCCTCCACCTGCATCGGGAGTGTCTACTGGCCCCATGTCTATTGGTGCAGTAGTTACATCACCGCCTGGTTGCGGTCTTACACCTACTTGACGTAAGTCTGCTGATGTTGTATCGCTCATTGCATCTACATCTACAGCATTTTCTTCTGCCCACAATAACTCGTTTTGTCTTAGTTCGTCTTCAGTTAAACCTAAGTACTTCATTAGTTTGAATTGTGTAGATAGATATGGCATACCTTCTAATGTTCCAAACAATTGAGTTCTTGCTTGATCTAATTCTAGTTCTCTGTAAGAACTAAAGTTTTGTGGTTCTGCAAATGATATATCAAATAAACTGTTGTCTACTTCAACACCACTTGCTTTTAAATAAATTTTAAATTCTTCATTCATGCTTTTAATAATTTGTCTTTGCAGTCTTTCGCAATACTTAGCGAATCTATATTCCTGTATGTATGCAACACCTACCTTACCATCGTTGTAAGGTGCTGAACCATCATCTGGTCCTGTTGGCAAGTAACTGCTAGGTATTCTCAAACCTCTAATCAGTTTATTATTGAAAAACTTCAAGTCATCAATTTCACCAAGGTTGCTACCGCCCGGTAGTGTGTCAACTTTACTACCTCTACCATCTGCCGTTTGAGCAAAGAAGTAATCTTCTAACATACTCATTGGATTGTAACTGCTGTCTGCAATGTTTTGTCCACCACCTGTTTTGTTTGGAATACGTTTTTGTTGTACTTCATATCTAACACGTTCTAAATATTGTTGTGCTTTGTGTGGCGGCATGTTACCTACATCTATAAAGAACACACGTCTTTCAGGTGCTCTGTGTACTCTGTAAATAATAATTGCATCTTCTAATAATTCTTTTTGTTTGTAAACTTTAAATATTGGATCTAGTATGCTATTACCAAAAGGCCAAGTTGTTTCCATGCCCTCGCTCATGCTGATGTGTAACACATGTTGAGCGTCAATTGGTACTGCATTGTTGCTGTCTGGTCCGTATCCTGAACTACTGCTTTTAAATCCTGCACTTGATTGCGGATTAGTGTAGTCACTCATTATTGCACCAGTACCATATGGTCTATCTTGATTAGCAGATACACTGGTAGCGGCTAAATCTTTCAAGTGCAAGTCTAGGTTTTTAATAAAGTATTGCTCTATCTTTTTACCATTACTTTCATTTACTAAAACTTTTTCTACTTGATACGGATCTACCCAATATAGTTTTTTAGTTTCTGGATCTCTTATGAATAGTTGGTCGCCGTATTTTAATGTGCTACGGAAAATTTTAAATATGCGTCTTGGTAATTCATTTAACTTGCACCATTTCTGTAAACTTTGCTGAATAACTTTGACTTCTGGATTGCTGGGTGTGTCATTGTACTCGACTTTGAATGGTAAATTAGTGTCTTCTTCTTGTGTACAAAATTCTGCAATAATATCTAAAGCGGCATTTATTTCAAGATCCCTATCCATAGCATCATACTGATAGTATCGCATGATTCTGTCTGGGGAACCACTGTAAACTTCGGGTAACCAACTGCTGTATCTACTTGCGTACATACCTGCTTTACCGTCATTGCCTTTAACACCTGACGGTAAACCGCTGTTTAAATCAACCGGATTAAAATATTTTTTCCAACTCATATAGATCTCGTAAGTTTATAATACTATATTTATCACTTGAAGTCAATCGGAATGATTGTTATGGCAATGTTACTTACTCGCTAGGCATAGAAACTAGTCAGTACCATCCATTGTATTATCAACGATGATATTTGAATTTTGCTTAACAACTGCTATTAAATCTTCTAGTTTTAACAACAGTTCTTTATCGTCATCGCCCATATTTCCATAATCACTTTGCATTTGATTTATCATGCTAGAGATGTCGCGGTTCTCAGAAGCGGTTAACACATTATCCTTCATTACCTCATTGTATTTCTTTTGAATATCGCCCAAAACAGATGTTGAACTGACATTGTTTCTCGTATAAGCCTGATCTGGTGCGTCTCCTCTCACAAAACTACTTTCAAATACACCAGATGCTGTTATTTCTGACTTTGTGGCAAGAATTCTTGCTTGAGCATCTGCAATTTTTTTCGCTTTGGCATTCTTAAGTTGTTCGTCAGTAAATGCACCACCTTCGTAGGTCATATTTGCTATATTTTGTAGTTTGGCATTTTGCACTGAATCATTGTCTTCATCAAAGTCTTCTTTTATTACAAAATGTCTTGCTCTCTGTAAAGCATTGGAATAGCCGCTGGCATTAAAGAAAGAAATGTCCTCTGCTATTAATTCTTTACTTAATCTTGAAAATTCCTCATTCATTGAGTTATTGAAATCTTGAAGCAGTCTTCCACGTTCGTTGATTTGTTTTATCATTAATTTGTAATCTTCGTTTTCCTTGTCGTCTTCAGTACCTGTAAATTCACCATGACGGTTGAAGTATTTGTTATACGTCTCATTTATGCCTGGTGCCATTTCCTCCATCTGTCTTACAACTTTCCTAACACTACCGTGACCACTTTCTGCGTTAAATCTATTTTTGCCTAACAAGACAATATCTGCAAGGTCAGATTCAGTGATGTTTAATTTTTCTGCGTCTGCTCTAATTCTATCATTGATCAAGTTATCGGTTATGGCTTGTCGTTCAGCACCTGAAAGATCGCCTGCAAATTCGCTCATCTCTGAGGCAGAAATTTCGCCTGTCATAAATCGTTGTGCCATGATATCGTGTGCAAAACCGTCCATAAGTGTACCGCCACTCATTCTGTATATGCCTAATACTATACTTTCAAACATATCTTTGAAGAAATTACTAATTGTATCTTTGAGTGTGCCTCCATGTATTTCCCTATTAATTGCCAATCCTATTTGTTGCCCTAGGCCACTGATACTCTCTGTAAATGCTGTTCTGGCTTCTTCTAACTCATCTTCACTAGCACTACCAAACATTGCTTTCATATAATTAGTAAAGTTTTCCACAGCATCGTACATGTTTGAATTTTTTCCAAATACGTTTCCTGTGAAGTTGAGCATATTTTCTGCCAAATTAGTAATACCTTGGTTGAAATCAAATGTTCCATCTGCCGCTCGGTCAAATCCTAATGCACTTAGTATTGCTACTTTACCCATATCGCCAATTGATGCAGTACCTTGATTGACTATAAATCCGAATCGGTTAAATGTATCCAGCAATGATAAACTGGTTTCATCCAAGTCACCGAAAGTTGCTTCAATTTGCTCTTTGCTAAGTTTGTTTATATTTTTACGCAGATTATTCAAAGATATTGCTCCGGCATCACCGGCAATAACCAATGCTTCTAAACCGTCTAATTGAGTTTTATCTAAACTTCGCATAATATCAAAAATTTCTCTACCTAAGTTAGCATTCAACACACCAGTTTGCCCAAAACTTGCCGCTTCTTCTTCGATCGCTTCTAATAGTTCTGGAGCAACTTTACCTATCTCTATAAGTTCGTCAGAAAGTCCTGTACTGCCTTTTGAAATTGCTTCAAATAATGGATTTATTAATTCCTCCATACCAGCGAGACCTAACTGCCTTGATAATGTTTGTGTGCTACGAATAATTTCATCAGAATTACGTCCCATATTCATTGCTTGTAATTGTAATAAATCTATGTGATTTTCTGCTACTTCTGATTGTGCTCTTAGATCTGCTTCTGACATACCTACAGCATTAGCAAAAATTCTTAATTCTCTAGCAGATGCCATTAAACTGCTTTGTAAATTTGTTGTTTCTGATGTAAGCACCAATCCAAATCTACGTCTAAATTCTAATTCTGACATAACACTTTCTACTGCATCATCGGCCGTCATACCTATATCTAACAGTCCGCCTGATGCTAATAAACTTTTAGTGTATAAATCTGCAAATCCTCTAGCACTTAATGTTCTTAAAATTTTGCTGTTTGCCGCCGCAAATTCGCCAAACTCATCTAAACTCATACCTGCCAAGTTTGCCGATATGGCAACATTATCGACACTTTTGGTTAATCCAATAATACCGCCTGTACCATCTTTCAATCCGTTATTTAAAAATTTAAATGTATCTGTGAATTGGCTTGTTATAAAAGTAACTGCACCCAAAACTGCTGTACCAAATGCACCGATGGCCTTGCCTGCTATACCTAAAACACTAGTAAATATATTAAGACCTTTCCCCATTCCGCCAGCAAAACTCATTATTCCGTCACTGGAATTGTTGAGATCACCTAGTATCTTATCTAGGTCTTTGTTTTGTTGACTAGTAGTTCTGTTAAGATTCACAAGTTGATTAAGACCGTCTTGTTGTAAATCTGCTAATAAATCTAACCCTTTTTTATTACTTTCGTTTATCTCCTGGGCTCTTTTATTATTCTTTTCATCAAGTTTGGCCGTTTTATTCAACGTTTCCATGAGTTTGATAATTTCAGCATCGCCTTTTTTACTGGCTTCAGTGTCTAATTTGAAGCCTCTAATTTGTAATTCCAACAATGCTTTAATTTTATCAATGCCAGTGCCTAATCCAGATAGGGTTTTTGAAATGTTTTTCTGTGTGGCTTCAGACGCCCACTCTGGCACGTTAGGAACAGTACTTTGTCCGTCGGGTCCATTAATTACTATGTCTACCATTTCAATTCCTGTAATACACCTATTTTATGATCGATAAATAACACTAACAAATTTAGTGATGTTCGATAGTTAATATTTATCGTTTTTATTAAAACATCACATATTGGAGATAAAATGACACAAAACACAAATCCTTTAGCAGATTTTTATAGAAATCCAAAATTGTATGTAGCATTACCCAGCGGCACAGGTCATTATCCTGCGGATATTGTAGAAATGCCAGAAGTTGGAGAACTTCCTGTTTACCCTATGACATCAAAAGATGATTTATTAACAAAAAATCCAGATGCACTTTTAAATGGTGATGCTGTAATTAAATTAGTAAAAAGTTGTGTACCAAATGTCAAAAATCCAGGAGAACTATTAGCACCAGATATGGAGGCAATACTGATTGCAATACGTCAAGCAAGTTCCAAAGAAAAATATATGGAAGTTAATAGAAATTGTCCAGAATGCAATGAACTTATCACAACCAATTTAGATCTTGGTGTAGCATTAGCAAATGCTCAAGAAGTTTCAGCATCAACAGAAGTTACACTTTCTAATGGATTAATTGCAACACTTAGGCCAACTAATTACGTTCACACTATTCAAAGTGCTAAAACAGTAATTGAACAGAATAGAACATTTCAAAATATAGACCCTAGTAACAGCGATGAACAATTAAAGGCAATTGGTGCCGCTTTAGAAAAACTCAGCAACATGAATTACGAAGTTATCATCAAATCTATTCAGAGTATTGCTATACCAGATGGTGAAGTTGTTACAGATATGCAACAAATTACAGACTTTGTAGGAAATGTTGATAGAGAAATAGGTTTAGAGTTAAATGATGCTGTAGCAGAAATCAATAATGGTGGAGTAGAAAAAGAAATGGTAATTGTTTGCAGTAGTTGTAATCATGAATTCAAAACGGATATCAATTTTGATCCTGTAGGTTTTTTCTTAAATTCCTAGGTAGAGCAGAACCTGAAACAATTAGGGACTATCTAGGAGCCTTAGCAGAAGAGTCAGAAAACATTACCAAAGGCATTGCTGACTTTGTTATCTATACTGAAGGCTCCATTCCTTGGGAAACTGCATGGAACATGTCTATAACTGATACATCCTTAGTTTTAGAATCATTTGAGGCCTTAATAAAAGCCAAATCTGGAAGTAAAGAAAAAGATGTTATGACGCAGGAAATGATACCTGATAACTCACCTGATATAGAATTAGATGAATAGGTCCGGTATGCTGTTACCTTTTAATTGTTCGACGTGATTAACACTATCGGTATTAGAATCCAAGTGCTCAATATCTAACATTCCTAAATTATCCAACAACATTTTAATTTTATCATCATTGCAAACTTTTAAAATATCATTGATATGTTTGAAAACTGTGACAGGCACTATGCTAGATTGTAATTTATATTTGGTGCGATCAAACAAAGGTATTTCTTCATTGTGTTTTAAGTGTAACAATGCATGATTGATATTTCTGTGCATTAAAAGACGCATAGCATCGAGATCTTGTGAAGCATACCCAATTAGAGCATAACTTATTTTATGTTGCATAGCGACGTTTATAATGCTTTGTAGACCCCCTAAATGACTGCATACCAATACACGATTGTATAATTGGAACCAACTTAACTTATATATGTAATTGTTGTGTGTTGGATTAAGCAGATCATGGAATGACTGTTTATACTCCGGCTTAAAATTTTTTGTGTTTCTTCCTAGTAAATATTCGCCATTATCTTCTTTTAAAATCCAATCAGCATAGTCCGGAGACTCTGTGTTTGTTTTAACTATTATTTCATCTGCGGAATTCTGATAAACTGTGTCTGCACACCGCTCCGAAAAAAGTTCTAAAAGAAATGGCATACTGCCTATCTTACCAAATTCATATGCAATGTTTACGTCTTGCTCTGCGATAGCAAAAATACATTCTAAAAAATCTTGTGGGTGTCCTGATAAACCGTTGTGCTTTTTATCCAGTAAAAGTTTGAACAAACCCAACTTTCTAAAAGTCATGAGATTGTCAATAAAACTGATATTGTTTATGTTGTTACATGCTTCATAAAATTCAGGCTTTATGTGTAACCAATTATCTTCTACTGGTATCATGTTAATATTTATATTGTAACCTTTTTAGACACTTCGTGTCTTTGCCAACTACAAACTTCATTCACTTCGTTCATTCAGTTTTTGTTAGCAACTTTTTACTATATCTGTTATCATGTATGTTGAGTCATAATTCACCTACTACAGGTGAATTAAAAGTTGTCATCATGTGATGCATCGTCATCTCTAACTCGGGTGCTGTTAAGAAGCGGTGGGCCTTTACTCCTCATACACTACCGTCACGAATCCCACGGAAACCCATATAACTTTGTAGAGTTTGGCTATATGGATTCTCAGGTTGCTTTTTCTCAGAGCCTGAATCGTTTAATACTGTTTGTCGTGCTACTGTATTTCATTTGCCGCCATACATTCCAGATCTGACGCCAAGCCAATGGAGTCTCAAGGAAATCGATATTATGTGCCTCGATGGGGTGGTGTATGGTCCTATGTGTGTGCCGGGTGTGCCGTAATGTGTGCCTTGGTCTGTTCGTTAAATAGTTATCGCGGCTTGATGTTTTCTTTGAGTATTTTTGAACCACCTATGCGAACGTTGATGATTCCGTTGTAATAATCGTCTGTGAGCAACACTTCTCTTTCAAATTGCTCTCTGGCTTCTAAGTAACTGGCTATGCCTCTGCTGGCACAGAAGTAAAGTATTTCTCTTGTGAATTGATCTTCGCCTAATTTTTCTACATCTTCTTTTAGGTGATCTGAACTGCCCCAATAATCTCGCCAGTCACTTTCTTTTGTACTGCGTCTTTTATTCTTTTTGCCTTTCAGTGGCGGGCGAGTAACTTTGCGTTTGGCTAGTTTCTTGCCCACATACTTCATACCGTTTTGTTTGTTAGTGATTAGATATACAATGGCTTCGCAATCTTCTGGCAAGTTGTCTATTATTTCTCCGTTGTAAGTCCAATCACTCATTTATTAATCTCGCTGTGCGATCAAAGTCATCGCACTCTACTTCTACATACTTATAACCTATCTGCTCTGCAATGTTCTTAATAACGGTAGGACTCACATAACTTATACTGCGAGTTTGGAACTCTCTATTACGCATAAGTCTTTCTGTGTGATCATTAAGTAAAGTATCGTTTACGTCTAATAAATCTAAATTTTTATATGTAAATAATACTTCACCGTTGTGTGCTAAAATATTTTTGAATTGTTTTAGATAAAAAATAATTTCTGGTATTTCTAAATGCACAAAAACTGCATGGGAAATAATTTTAGTAAATTTATAATCTTTTAATGCAGATAAATCATTACGTGATATAAGTTTTAAATCAACGTTAGTATGCTGTGATGTATTTTGTTGTGCAGACATTAACATAGTGCGAGATACATCTGCACAAACATAATGTGATACGTTGTCTGCAAATGTGTTAGCACCAAAGCCTAACCCACTGCCAAAGTCTAAAACTATGTCATTGTTGTTTATAAAATCTGCAAATCTAAGATTATGTGCGTCTATTGAACGTTGCTGTAATGTATCAAAATCTTCATTAACATTACCACCAACAAGTTCTATGAGTCGTTGTATGTTATTGCCTTCCCAACCACTCACCTAACTTCCTATGTATTCTGTGTCAGTATTGTAACTTGTAAAGCCGCCTTCTTTGATAACATATAACACATCATTTACTCTACCACTTAGTTCTTCCCTATGAGATATAAGGAAGATATTTTTCTTTTGTTCTCTGCTCATTTTCTTTAGTATGCCTAATGCGTTTTCAACACCAACACCATCTAAGCCACTGTCAACAAGTTCATCTATACATAAGAAATTCATTGGATGATTAAGACTTTCATAAATGTCTCTGAATGCCCAACTTAAACTTAGTATCAGTCTGTTGCGTTCACCTCTACTTAAATTATCAAAGTCTAAGTCTCTGCCATATTCAGTAATTTCCACACTAAGATCACTGTTAAATTTAACATCATGTGGCAAGCCAATTGCATTCAAATAATGTGCTAATCTGTGATTCAAGTAAGCAATGTTTTGATCAATTATACGCCTTCTAATAAAACTGTCTTTGCTTGTAAGCAGTTTATATAAGAATTCTTGATGTTCTTTTAGTGCTGTTAGTTCGTTTATGCTATCCCAACTAATTTCTTGTATGCCTGTTTCTTTCATAGATTCTATTTGTTCTATGTAAGGATTATCTTCTTTATCTTTGTCTGTAATGCTTTGTATTAAATTATCCACATTATTTCTGTGTGTTAAGGCTTCTTCTAAAGTTTTATAGAACGTTTTAGGGCGGTCTTGAACCGGTCCTAGCATTTCTACGCCGGTTTTTAACTCTTTTTCCTTTGATATAAGACTATCGTTATATGTTCTTTCTTCTGTTATTTCGGTGTTTAAATCGGCCGTATATTCTTCATGAGTGTCTAAATGTGCTGTTTCTTGCCCACAAGCAGGGCATACACCTTCTTTTGCTTTAACTAGATTTGCTTCTAGTGTTTGCAGTTTAGTATTACTTCTTTTTATACTGTTTTCTGTGTTAGTAATATTGCTTACAAGTACATTTAAGTTAGCCTCATGGTCTTTTATTTCGACCAGTAAGTTATGTTTTGCTATTTCGGAATCAACATCTAATTCGTTAAGTTGTTCTAATGCAGAAGCCATTTCTTCTAGTTTAGATTTTTTATTAGCCTCCCATGCCATACTACGACTTTCAATTTCTTTGATATTTTTTTCCATCCTTGAATTACTATCTTTAAGAGCATTTATTCTAATCTCTTCTTCTTTGATACTATCCCTAGTATCTTTCATTCTTTCTTTTAATGTTTCTGCTTTTTCAGATAGTTCTTGAATGCCTAGCAGTTGTTCGATCATGTCTCTTTGATCGTTGTTCTTCATTCCTAAAAAAGGCTCAGTGTATGTGTTTAATGCAACAATGTGTTTGAACATTTGATGACTAAACCCTAATACTTTTTCTATATCTTTTTGTGTTTCTCTGCTATCGCCTTGCTGTTCTTGATCTTCGTGTTCTGTTCCGTCTACATAAAAACGTAATACATTTGGACGTCTGCCTCTTTCAATTCTATAATCAATACCATTAATCTCAAAATCAACACTGACAATCATGCCTTTGCCATTTGTCTTATTAATTAGATTGTCTTTTCTAATATTGGTTAGAGCATCACCATATAATGCATAACTTAGTGCATTAATAATTGTAGTTTTACCTGTGCCGTTTCTACTACCATCGCCACCTAAGTCTAAATTATTACCAAGTACAAGTGTTAAATTTTTATCATCGAATCTCACACCTTGAGCATTGTTACCAACACTCATGAAATTTTTCACACTGATGTTTTTTATTTTAAGCATAAATTATAAGTTCTGATAAATGTCAATTAATTTTTCTGTATCTATAGTGTTACTTTCTATTGTTTGCAATTGGCTAATAACAATTTGTTCAACACTTTCGAATTGTATTTCACCCGCTTCGTATTCTTCTTCTACTTCTTTTATAGGTACAAGTTGTATCTCTCTACACTTATATTTCTCCATAAAATTTTCTTTGATAAATGTTGCTTCTTCGTAACTAATATCAACATCTAATTTTATTCTTGCATAAGTGTATGCATCTAAAAACTTTGCTGGGTCGTCAATTAATTCAACTAAACCACATGTTACATACTTAGGACATTCAGGCCAGTTTACATATACTGGTTCTTTGTCCCATTCCAAATACATATAGCCTCTATCATTGTCACCGGCATCTGCGTAATTGTGCGGAAAAGCATTTCCTATATAGTGAATATTTTTATCGTATTGCCTTTTGTGAAAGTGTCCTGTAAAAACATATTCGTTGTTTTTCAACATAGACGCATTAATTCCGCCATGGTCTGGCATTTCAACCATTGCATTCATTTTAAAAAATGGCAACTCAAAATGTCCAAACATGTATTTAGATTTTATTTTAGCAACTTTTTTATATTCGTTTCCAACTATCCAAGGTATAATAGAAACATTGCCTTCTTCAAATATGCTGTCTACTAAAACAAAGTTATCAAGATCTCTTGCAAACTCAAAACTATTAAGTTCACGTTTGTCTCTGTAATATAAATCATGATTACCTGTTATAAAATACACCTTATCAAAAAACTCATTAAGTTTTTTAAGATCCTTGTAACTGGCATTTAGTGTTGCAACATTTACACTTGCTCTATGATGATGCCAGTCTCCTAAAAAGAAACAGGTTTTTACATCTCGCAGTTTAGCCTCTTCTATAAACCAGTCAACAAAGTCACTACAATCTTTTAAATGTTGGTGACTGTTTGACTTAAGGCCATAGTGTATGTCTGTAAAGACTATTGCTTTGTCGAATAAATTATTTGACATACTTAGGCATCCGAATCAGAATTGGCTTTTCTAAGTGCTTTCATTTCTTCTTCGTGCTGAATCTGTCTACTGTAACTTGGTAAGTGTCCAGAGTCAATAAGTATATCGTCTCGTATGTTTTGATTTTTCTTTTCTATATTTAACACTCTTGTAAAACTATTATTAACTGCGGCTGTATAATAAGCAAACGGATTATCCGATTTTGCTTCATTAAACTGTAAGCCTATCATTGCTAATTGTAATAATGCTTGTCCTCTCATTTCGTCAACATAAGTATAACCTCTCCAATTGGATCTTTGGCTATATCTATCGACTAACTTAAGATACATTTTACCTAATTCATTTGTTATACTTCCGTGATCAACAGAAAACTTACCGCTTTTAGGTCCGCCTTTCCAATGGCTTCTAGCAACTTCTACCCACTCTCCGCTAACAAGTCCATAATGTTTAAAAGGTGGAAAATTTACTTTTGCTTTTGTTTCTGCTTCGTTTCTTGGATTCTTTTTACGACCTGGTTCTAAAGGAATATGCTCGTATGTCATTTTTCTAACTACAACATCGTCATCTGCAATATCCTCTGGATCTACTAAAAAATCTTTTTGTCTTGGTTTCTTGTTTGCAGGTCCTTCGTATCCAGCAACTGCCTGCTGATATGCAAAGTCTTTCATTTTACCTGCTTTGTTTGTTTTTGCTTCTAGTATAACATCTGCAGTAATTTCGTCTTCTTTGTTAATAATAATATCTGGATAATCGTATTGTGGTGATTTTATCCAACAAAAAGACATCTTGCTAAGATGTATTTGTTTAAGCAAATCTTTGTTATTCAAGTATTTCACTTTTGCGACCATTTTATCTCCTTATGATTACCAATTATTATACATTAATTTTTTCTAGTGTCAAGTATAATTATCCAATTCTGGCCAATAACGGCTACTTTATTGATATCGATAAATACATATGACAATCAGGAGAAAGAATGGCAGAGCAACCAGGTAAGGCCGCAAACAGTAAAGCCGGCATCAATCCAAAATTAGATATGGATTGGAGAGCACGGCTACAAGTTATGCGAGCCAATGTGAACGAATTTTTTGGAGACATAGATCCAGAAACTAATATAATGGGTCCACTTAAACTGGATAGAGGAATTATGTTCCACTATCAACCAAGTATCTTTATTGCCTATAGTGCCACATACGATACTGCAACATTTCAGGGTTCGAACTACCCCTTGCATACTTATATGAGCAGTATGCCTCCTACATTGCCTATACAGGTTCCTTATACAGTTACTAATCAAGAAGAAGGCAGGTATCTATTAGCAATGTTACAATTTTTAAAAGTATCAACAAAAGCACAATTTGGTGAATCTGCAGTAAGGTCAGGAAAATTTGGAAGACCGCCTCCTGTTTTAGAATTCAGTTATTTGGGACCACATGGCTACGACAGAGTGCCAGTAATAGTAAATGACGTCAACTATATTATGCCAAACAATGTGGATTATACTCCAATCGCACATCCAACAGTAAAAGGAACAACAAATGAGTTTCAAAGTGCGTTTGTAGACTCAGCATCTGGACCTGGGCAGTCTGCTCAAGGTGTAACTTATGTACCTAATGACTTAGAATTTACTATAACAGTTATGCCTCAATACTCACCAAGAAGAGTCAGACGTAGATTTAATCTTGATCAGATGAGGCAGGGTAAAAACATAGGATTTATTTAATGACAGTATATAATAAAAATAGTTTTTTAAAAAATGCAAGAAACATGTCATTCTACACAGGATTAAACTATGGAAATTTACCCAAAGTGCCAAGTGCAACTTCAGACACCAAGTTTAGAATTTCAAAAAAATATGCTAATCGTCCTGACTTGTTGGCATTTGATAAATTTGGAAGTACCGAATTATGGTGGATAATCACATTATGTAATTTGGAAATAATAAAAGATCCAATCACGGATTTCAAAGAAGGTGTAGTGATTAGATTAGTTTCGGTAGATAGAGCAAAACAAATAGCAGGAGTATAAAATGGCTTCCCCATATCTAGTTAATGAAAGCACATATGAAAATCTTTTGCCGGAAGAACTTGCACAAAACATTTTAATCAATCCCGTTGATGCATACAGGTCTTACACATACAGATTAACTATGAGTATGTTGCCATACACCTTTTATCAAACTGGAGAAGTAGATTTAAACTTTGACCAAGCCTCTAGAATTATTATTGCACAAACTGGTGTCACTAAATTCGTTGTAGACCAATTACAAATTTTTAGTGTAGTACATCATAGTCCTCCAGCAAATTTATCAGGTAATAGTAATTCTAATTATAGATTAACTTTTGAATTAACAGAACCCTTTGGTATGTCTCTTATAGATTTACTAAATCGAACTGCATACGAATTAAACAAAGAAGCAGGTATTCCTTTTCCTGGAAGTGGACCACCCTTACAAACCATGCCATACTTGATGGAGATAGAATTATTGGGATATGGGGATGAAGAAAATGCTAAAGGCGGTGAACCTGATTTTGGCGAAGTATTTTATCATACTGCTATTCCATTTAGAATTGTTAATTTTGATATTGATCCACAAACATCAGGAACAACTTACAGTATGAATGCTGTAACTATTTCTGAAATTAATAAAAGTGCAGACAGAAGTGTAAAAAATGTTGCCAAAGATATAACTATTGAATCTGAAAACGGCACAGTAGCAGAATTACTCGAAAGTTTTTCAAAACAAATGCAGGATCAACAAAAAGCATTACCTGACGAAAGCACAACAGGTGATGATTTTGCAGTAGAAACAGGATCTTACGCATTAGCAAAAGAAGGCATGCCTAGTGCTCCGGATATATTCAAAGATGGATTGCCTATAGATCCAGAATATTATACAGCAGATATTTCACTTAAAAAAATCAAAGACTTTAAAAATAAAACCAAAGAGGGTGTAGAAACAGAAGATAAGTCAGGTAAAGAAGATACAGCAGACCCTAATGCACTTAAAGGCAAAGGCATAAGGATAAAAATTCCTGCCGGCACTCCTTCAAACGAAGTAATGATGCAACTTGCATCATTAAACAGTGATTTTTGTGATCTAGCACACAGATATGAAATAGGTAAAGAGGCGGCTACTAAAGACGACAAAGAACAACTTAAAAAAGATCAAACCTTCCAAGTTATTCCTACAATTTATAAAACATACGATTGGCCTGACAAAAAATTTACAAAAACTGGTAAGATGGCACTTTCCCATACCTACTATCTAACAGGCAAACTAGACTCTGTTAATGTATTAGGACCAGAAGAAGTTGCTGTAGATGTAGACGGTCAAAAAGAAAAAACATCAGTAAGAAAAGCGGCAAAAAACAGAGATATCACTAAAATGTATGCATACTTTTATACTGGTATAAATGATCAAGTTTATGATGTTGATCTCAAAATAGCAAATGGTATAAGATATATGATGCCAGGCTACGGTGGAAAACAAGCCAACTACAGGCAATCAGCCGCCGGCGCCGCTGATAAAGGACATGTTGAAGATGCACACAAAGGTTTTTCGGGTGCTAAAGCCACAGTTGAATCTATTATAATAGAAAAATTTGCGGCAATAGGAAACGATATTAAAGATGTAGTAACTAAACTTGCAAAACTGCCTATAGAACTTACAGCAGACTTGGCTAGTTTGGCAACAGGACTAAATCCTGTTGGAGCAGGAAGTAAAGCAACTTTTAATATTCGACAATTAAATGCAAGATTACCTAGTTCCCCTTTGAACATTTTACAAAAAACAAACACAATAGGATCTTTGACATCTAGTCTAGATACTTTATCAAGTAATATACAAAATCTAAGACAAGAAATCGAAGGAGAGATTAGTTCTATAGTAGATAGTCAAATAGCAGAAATTATGAGCAAAGCATTTGTGCCTTTTGATATTATAGATAGTGGATTAAACAAACTTGCAAGTGGTGTAAATGGATTTATAGATACCATTGATGCAGAATTAGGAGACTTAGGACTAGATCAATTTGGTATAAACTTACCAGGCTTACTAGATGAGGCTAGAGATAAAGTAGATGAAATCATAGACGGAGCCAAATCGTCAACAACACCTCCTGGATTTAATTCAGGTACAGACTTTGGTAGTGTTACAAGTACATCGAAAAATTATGATTCTCTGTATATGGAAGAGTTTGAATTTGATGAAAAAGAATACGGAAGCCAAATTATGGAAATAGGCAGACCGTTTGGGGAATATGATTCACAAGAATTTTTAACTCATAACAATGTTATTTTACCACCGAGTAAATTTATCAATAGAAGTATGTTTAGTACAATGTTGTCTAATTCTGCCTTAGGTGCACCATACATGGTTAGGACTGCAATAGACATCAAGGGCGATCCATATTGGATGGGTAAATCTCCAATAGGTGAAGACAGAAAATTTGTATATATCTCTGGTAAAGAATATTTAGGCGACCGTGACAACGATGTAGAAGAAGTCAGAAAACAAAGCAAAGAGCAAAATGTAGCACCATATGGTATTGGTGAGGTATCTTTTTTCTTTGCGTACTTATTCCCAAGAGAGTACGACACATGGCACGATGATGGCAGTAGACATACAGGTGAAATGAAAGATCTAAGCATGGACAAATCATTTTCAGGGCAGTTTACACCTTACAGAGTAATTCATACGTTTGCTGGAGGAACATTTAGACAAACATTAGAAGCATACAGGATCACATATAAAGGCCAATACCCAGGAGATTTCGACGAAATTAAAAAAGAACTTATAGAAGAATATGAACAAAAACAGGCAGAAGCGGCCGCATTGACAGAGCGGTTAAATGCCGCACTAGGAATTGGTAATGAGTTTGATCCATTTGATCTTAATAATTTAGATCGCTCAAATCTAAGTTTAAATTTTAATTTAAGCAATAACGTAGACGATGGTCAGTTTAGACTGGGTGATCAAGATGGTCGGTTCACTCTTGATTTAAGTAGATTGAACACTGGAGACGGAACCGGTTCTGGTGGCGGCGGTTACGGTTAATGAGTAAATAATAAAATGATTCCAGGTAAGCACAAAAGACATATAGAAAGATCAATTAAAAGAGGCAGTTCTATATACATTGGCGAAGTAATTTCCGCTGACGATCCTACTAAAAACGGAATACTGTGGGTCCACATACCAGAACTAACAGGACCGTTACCTATAGCAGAAAATTTATTACAATGTTTGTGGTCATCACCATTTGCAGGTGCTACGCCAGTAGGTTCTGTAGATGATAAAAATGCACCAGAGGCCTCGCAGACCAGTTACGGCATGTGGATGAGACCACCAGATCCAGGTAACCAAGTGGTAGTAGCAATTATGAAAGGCGAAGGCACAATGGTGCCTATTGTAGTAGGTTGCTTATTCCACACTAATAGAAACTTTATGGTACCAGGGATACCCGCAGGAAAATCCATAGGTGGTGCAACACCAGTACAAGAAGTAAATATCAATTCTAACATTAAAAATCACAACGTAGAATACTCTGGGACAACTAAAAATGTAAAAGTTAAAGCAGACACAAGGCCCATGCATCAATTAGAAAGCACAATTTTTGCACAAGGCTTGATTAAAGATTTTATTAGAGGACAAAGTACCAGCGGAGCCAGAAGAGAAGGAGCCAGTGAAGTATATGGTATTTTAACACCAGGTCCAAAAAACAAAAATGATCCTGTAAGACGTGATGCAGGACATCAATTTGTAATGGACGACGATGCAGACAATCCACATATAAGAATAAGAACAGGACAAGGCAATCAAATTTTACTTAACGATGCTGAAAATATGATTTATATATCAAATAAATCAGGCACAGGTCATGTAGAAATAGATGCAGACGGGAATATAGATATATACGGCACAGGAAGTTTTAATGTTAGAACATCAGGTGATCTTAATTTACGTGGCGATCAAAACGTAAACATTGAAGCAGGACAGAATGTTAATATCAAAGCGGCAAATAATTATCCTCACCCAGCAGATGTTTTAGGCACAGAAAAAGGTGTTGTGGACATAGAGGAAATAGCATATTTAGATCCTATATACCAATCAAAACTAACAAATGGTAGTGTTAATATTGAAGGAGTTAAAGATATAAACATGTTTTCTAATGCTATCAGCATTGAAGCAAGACCAAGACTTTTTACACCAGACGGAAAAACCTTACCAGGAAGTTTACAATTATTTGGCGATAATTTAGTACATATGGACGGTACACAAATAGAAATTAATTCAAGTATTTCATTAAACAATCCACCGTCTCAGCCTACGATGAAAATTAATTCACTAGGTCCA
>TARA_B100000963_G_scaffold361982_1_pt1 | contig 27111 bp, 26 predicted proteins | sample TARA_B100000963 | Tara Oceans TARA_B100000963 (sample SAMEA2622097) | marine metagenome | biome: marine biome (ENVO:00000447); feature: surface water layer (ENVO:00002042); material: "saline water (ENVO:00002010), including plankton (ENVO:xxxxxxxx)" | depth 5 m | reverse complement strand
AGATAAAGTATTTGTAACTGGAAACCTTGCATCTTTAGGTCGCTTAAGAATCTTTAAAAATAGAAAAATGGAAATTTTATTAGATTCTATTTTTAGCGTCATTGGTAAAGATTCAACAATTTTTTCACCATCTGCGTCTATGAATCTTTGTAATACTTCAATTCCGTTTGATATAAAAAATACTCCTTCTGATAAAATGGGTGCCTTTGCAGAATATTTAAGGAAATTACCAGGTTCTGTCAGAAGTAATCACCCTTTTTGGTCAGTTTCTGGTATCGGAAAAGATGCAAGTATCTTAAAAAAAGTTTCAAAACATGCATTTGGAATAGAATCACCTTGGAGTCATTTTTTAGATATGGATGTAAAACAATTAAACCTTGGCCTACATCCCTCAAAAGCTGTGACTTTAATTCACCATATTGAAACAATTTATGGTGTACCATACAGATATACTAAAGAATTTAGCCATCCTATTTTAAAAAATGGAAAGATTACAAAAGATTTTTTTTATCAGTCAGTTATGTATTTAGCTTCTGATATAAAAAAAAGAGTTTTACTTAATGAACATTATTTTGAGTCATTAAAAGAAAAAAAATTACTTCACGAAAATACCCATGAAACCGGATTGAAGTTATGGTGTTTTAAAATGAAAGATTTTTATAATGAGGCTATAACCTTTTTCAATGAAGACATATATAATTATTTGGAGTATGAACCTAAAATTAAACCTTATCAAAAATAATCTTTAATGAGAAATAGATTATGGATAATCGATTCACCATTAAAATCTACGTCAAATGATATCTTTTTTGGTCCTTGGTGTTTTGAAAATCCTAAAGATTATAATCTTGTTGAAATATCAGAACATTTATCATTGAACGATATTCGATCTTTAGAAAATCATGCAAACGATATTATCGAATACTTATTAGATTTCTTCTTACTTAATCTTAAACCCAATAACAGTAAAAAATTTTCAAAAAAATATTTAAAGATCATATTAAACCCTTGGATAAACGCTTTTGTTCATCTTATAATATTAAGGATAGATACCTTAAAAAACATTATAAAAAATCATCAAAATAAAGAGTTTGATGTAGTTCTTATGAAAGATGATATTTCCTGGGAATTTGAAGATACTTTAGATTTTATAAGAAATGGATCAATGAATAAGATATTTAATTTTTGGATAATTTCCAGAATTATTGAGAAATTAAAACCAGATAATTGGAATATTGCATACATATCAAAAAAAAATAATTATAATAAAATTGAAAGAGACCTTTCTTTCAAGGAAAAAATTTATAATTATTTAATTGAATTGATTCCATTTTACTCTGTCAAAGGTTTAGGTTTAAAAAACTCAATTTTTTTACAATGCAAATTATATTTTATGAAAAATAAAAATTTTAGTGTAGAAAACTTTGCTAAAAAAGAAAGTCAATTTGAACCTAATTCAGAATTTGATTGGGAAATTTATGCTAAAAAATTATTACCAAACTGTTTTAAAAAAATTAATTTAAGAAATAAATCAAGAAAAGAAAATGGATATATAATATGCTGTGGTTCAAACATGTATTATAATGAAAAGTTAAAACAAAAAATTGCCGAAAAAGTAGAGTTAGGAAATTCATTGATTTTATCTCAGCACGGAGGAGTTTACGGTTCAGTTGCGGTTCATGCTGCAGTTAACTCTGTAGAATATTCTAATTCAGTGAAATATATTAGCTGGGGATGGAAAAAAAACAGCTATACTGATAATGTTGTTCCACTCCCTTCACCATATCTTTCAAAATTCAATTTTTCAAATCAAAATAATAATATAATTTTTATTGAATCTAATGTAAATCCTTACTCATTCAGAATTAATTCAATCAATTTAAGTTCAGAAAACGTTGATCGTCAAAATAATCTTTTTAGGATTTATAATTCTTTAGATAAAAAGTTAAAAAAACACTTTAAATATAGGCCACCACTCTCACAATCAGGGGGTGGTGCATTATCTTTAGAATTTCAAAGAAAGTTTAAAGAAAAAATTGATATTATTAGTGGGGATTTACACATTGAAACGATGAAGTCAAAGATAATTTTAATTGATGGTCCAGGAACAACTATGAATATATTGTTTTCAGCAAAAGTACCTACTATTGCGTTTTGGAATTATGATTGTAATTTTTTTGATGAAAATATTTTAGAAATAATAGAAGAATTAAAAGAACATGGTGTAATTCAAAATTCTGCTAAAAATGCAGTAAAAAAATTGAATGAAATTTATGATAGCATAGAACTCTGGTGGAATGATAGTAATTTACAAATGAGTCTTGAAAAATTTAATAAGAATTATGCCTTGCGGGATTCTAATTTTTTTAAACAATGGAGTAATTTTGTTAGTAATTTAGATTAAAATGAATAAAAAAAATTTAGGTACATGGGTAACACTCCCTGAACCTTCAATAACCGAAATAATATGTGAATTTGATTTTGATTGGATTTGTATTGATTTAGAGCATTCTGTAATTGATTACCGTAATATGCAAATTTTAATTTCTATAATTCAGGGTAAAAATAAAAAAGCTTATGTTAGGGTTGGCGAAAATAGTGGTTTAATAATTAAAAGAGCATTAGATGCAGGTGCAGATGGAATTATTGTTCCTATGATCAGAACTATGAGTGATGTGAAACAAGCTGTTAACTCAGTTTATTATCCTCCAAAAGGACAAAGAGGAGTTGGATTAGCTAGAGCCCAATCTTATGGTTTAAATTTTGAAAATTATAAAAATAGGATTAATGATGAAGTAAAATTAATTTTGCAAATTGAACATATTGATGCAATTAATATTCTGGAGGATATAATTTCATTTAATGGTGTTTCGGGTACTTTTATTGGTCCATATGATTTATCAGGATCGATGGGTAAACCTGGAGATTATAATGATGATGATGTTCAAAACGTGTTAAAGCACTACATTAATGTTGCTAAAAATCATAAAAAATATATAGGTATTCATGTAATAGAGCCCAAAATATCAGAAGTTTATAAAAGATTTTCGGAAGGATATAATTTTATAGCATTTAGTTCAGATATTTTATTTTTTGGATCAGCAATAAAAGATCAATTTAAAAAATGAATGTTTTAGGTATAATTCCTTGCCGGATGGCATCATCAAGATTTCCTAATAAACCTCTTGTAAAAATACAAGGAAAAGCGATGATTGAACATATATATTTAAGGTCCCTTTTATCAAAACAAATTGATGAAGTTTTCATAGCTACTTGTGATAAAGAAATTATAGATTTTTGTAAATCATTGAATTTAAATGTCATTTTAACAAAAAATACTCATGAAAGAGCAACCGAGCGCTGTGCTGAAGCATTAATTGAAATTGAAAAAACAAGAAATAAAAGATTTGATGTTATAGTTATGATTCAAGGTGATGAACCTTTGATTCATCCTCAAATGCTTGATTCTCTTGTTAATCCATTTTTAAACGACAATAACCTGCAAGTTTGTAATTTAATTAATGAAATTCAAAAAGAGAGTGAAATCGAGAATAGAAATGTAGTAAAGACTATTATGGATGTTGATTCAAATGCAATATACTTTTCTAGAGAACCAATTCCATCTAATAAGATGTATAAAAAAATGATTAGTTATTACAAGCAACTAGGATTAATCTCTTTTTCAAGAAAATCTATTTTGAATTTTATTAAACTAAATCCCACTAATCTTGAAATTATTGAATCAGTTGACATGAATAGATTAATTGAAAATAATATTAAAATAAAGTTAGTTCAAACCTCACATGAGAGTAAAGGTGTTGATACCTATGAAGACTTTCTTGAAGTTGATTCTCTCATGAAAGATGATGAACTATTTATTTCCTACAATGTATAAAATTAAAGTAACTAGCATATCATTCTCAAAAAATGAATTTTTAGTTTCTGAATTAAAAAATTTTTTTCCTAATTCTGTGGTTAATGAAAAATTTATAAGATTTAAGGATGATGATTTGATTAATTATCTTTCTGATGCTGATGCTGCTATTATTGGAGTTGAAGATATTAATGATAATGTGTTAAAGCAATTACCAAACTTAAAATTTATTTCTAAATATGGCGTTGGTCTGAATAATATTGATATTGATTCATGTAAAAATAGAAATGTTAAGGTTGGTTGGGTTGGTGGTGTTAATAGATATTCTGTAGCTGAACAAACTGTATGTTTTATTATTATGCTAGCTAGAAATCTATATATTTCTTCAAATGAACTAAAGTATAACTATAGTTGGGTTAAAAATGGAGGTTTTCAAATTAGAAATAAGAAAATTGGTATTATTGGTTTAGGATTTATTGGAAAGGAAGTTGCTAGAATCTTAAATTTTTTTGGTTGTGAAATTTATGCTAATGATATTAAAGATTTAAAAAAGTATGCTCAAGATAATGATATAAGATTTGTAAATAAGAAATTTATATACGAAAATTGTGATTTTATTACTATTCATGTCCCATTGACAAAAAATACAAAAAATCTAATTTCAATTAATGATTTTAAAAAAATGAAAAAAAGTGCATTTTTAATAAACACATCCAGAGGAGGGATTATAAACGAAAATGATTTGATTTATGCTCTTGAAAATAAATTAATAGCAGGTGCGGCACTTGATGTCTATTTAAATGAACCTAATCCCAACACTGATTTATTAAAATTTCCTAACTTGATCTGCACACCTCATATTGCAGGAAATTCAGTTGAGTCAGTTAAAGCTATGGGTATTTCATCTATTGAAAATTTAAAAAAATTTTATAAAAAATAAATATGAAAGTTTTTGATGTTGTAATTATAGGGTATGGAATTGTGGGTAAAAGAAGACATCACTATATAGATTTACATAAAAATTTAAATGCTGTTGCAGTTTGTGATGTTAGATTTTTAGATAAGGAATTTAGAGATGGCAATGGAAGTATATATAATAACTATGATGACATTGAAAAAATGTCAAAAAAGAAAAAAGAATCTGGAAAAATGAGTAACGGTGTAATGTACTTTAGTGATTACGCTGATTTACTAGAAAATATTGAATATGATATTGTATTTGTATCTCTACCAAATTATCTAGCACCAAAAGTTACTATGATTGCATTATCAAATGGTGCTCATGTCTTTTGTGAAAAGCCACCTGGTAGGACTGTTCAAGATATTGAGGAAGTCATTAAAGTTGAAAATAAATATAAAAGTTTAAAGTTAAAGTACGGATTTAATCATCGCTATCATGGCTCAGTGATTAAAGCAAAAAAAATTATTGATAGTGAAATCTTTGGCAAAATAATAAACATGAAAGGTGTGTATGGAAAAAGTTCAATTGTTCCGGTCAAAAAAGAGTGGAGGTCAATGAGTAAATACTCTGGAGGTGGAATTCTTTTAGATCAGGGAATTCACATGTTAGATTTATTCAGATTTTTTTGTGGAGATTTCGACGAAATTAAAAGTTTTGTATCGAATGACTATTGGAATCATGATGTTGAGGATAATGCATATTCAATCATGAAGAGTAAAAATGGAACTGTAGCCATGATTCATTCATCAGGAACTCTTTGGCAACATCGTTTTAGATTAGAAATTTCATTTGAGAAAGGTTATTTAGAATTGAGTGGTATATTATCAGGATCTAAAAGTTATGGAAGAGAAAGATTAATAATAATTAAAAAAATACCTAACTCAAATGTAGGATCTTTGGGTAAAGAAGAAATTAATTATTTAAGAGATGAATCATGGAAAAATGAAATCGATGATTTTGTTAAATGTATTTTAGAAAATAAAAAAGTAGAAATTGGAAGTAGTGAAGATGCTTTAAATGTTATGAAATTAGTTCACGATATCTACAGTTCTGATAAATAAAAAATATGAAAGATAAAATAGTACACGCTAGTGATGTTAAGCCTGATTTTAAAGAGGTTAAAAAAGCTTGGGCTGAAATTATATCAAGTTATTACAATGGCTCAGGTGATTTGAAAGAAGAATACACAGAAGATGTGAATTGTCCACATTGCTACTCTAATCAAAAACATAAATATTTTAAGTTAAATGGTTTCATACATGTTAAATGTAAAAATTGTAATTCTGTATATGTTACACCTAGATTAAAGGATGAATATATTGATAAACTATATACGGACTCGTATTATTCTGAAATGTTTACAAAAAGTATGATTCCCTTTTTTGATAAAAGAAAGAAATTATTGGGTGAAAAAAAATACTCTCAAATATTAAATTATTCTGTCAATAAAGGAAAAATTTTAGATATCGGATGTGGTGTTGGAGAATTAATAGATGTATTTAAAGATAATGATTGGGATTGCGATGTTGTTGAATTAAATCCAGCGGCAATCAAGTGGCTTGAAAGTAGAGGGCATAATGTTCATGAAGTACATTTTGCTGATTTTAATACTGATATTAAATATGATGTTGTGATGGCTTGGAATGTAATTGAACATGTTTTAGATCCAAAAGATTTTGTCAAAAAAGCTTTTCAATTATTGAAACCGGGTGGAATTTTCGTCAGTGAAGTTCCTAATGGTAATTCATTTTTGGTTGATTATTGTCGTAATTCAGGAAAAGATCCGCTTAGGATTCTTCAAGGAGAACAACATATTATGCTATATTCTGTTGAAGCATATGAGGAATTACATTTAAAATCAGGGTTTAAAAAAATACAAGTAAAAACAAATGGACTAGATTATGGAACAATAATGAATATAAATAATATTCAAGTTAATCAGGAAATAATTTTAGAAATCCAAAAATTAATTGACGAAAAAAATTATGGCGATTTAGTTCGTGGATTTTGGATAAAACAACTGTAGTATGGATAGAAAAAGTAATATAATAAAGTATTTTAATAATTATAATTCTAGGCTTGATAAATTAATTAAATCTGTAAATTTTGACGATTTAACCAAAGTTATTGACATAATGATAGAATGTTTTAAAAATGAAAAAACTGTTTTTGTGTGCGGGAATGGTGGAAGTGCCTCAACCGCAACTCACATGCAAGCCGATTTTTCATTTTTCACAAGGTACTTTTCAGATTTTAGACCAAAAGTAAAATCTTTATGTGATAATAATGCATTAATATCAGCAATTAGTAATGATAATAATTTTGAAGATATTTTTGTTGAACAATTAAACGGTAACATAAGTGAGGGAGATGTTTTAATATGTATTTCAGCAAGTGGAAATTCAAAAAATTTAATTAAAGCGGTAAACTATGCTAATGACAATAAAATGAAAACAATAAGTTTTATAGGATTTGATGGTGGTAAATTGTTAAAGATTAGCTCAGTCTCGTTATTCACACCTAACCAGGTTAAGGACTATGGACCAATTGAAGATTTACATTTGATATTTAATCACTTTATTGTCAATTATTTGTCAACGGACAATGAGTTTTTAAAAATCCAACCAAAAAAATAAATTGGAAAATAAACAATTACTGGACATAGCAAAAAAAGCTGCTTTAATTGCATCTAATTTTTTGAAAAAAAGTCATGATAGTAAAGAAGTTATTCATGATATAGTTAGAGATGTGAAAATTAAAGGAGATAAAGAATCTGAAAAACTAATTATTGATTTTTTAACAAAACAAACTTTTTTCTCAGTAATATCTGAAGAATCAGGCTTTATCCCTAACAAAAATGAAAATTATACTTGGATTATTGATCCGATTGATGGTACTTTAAATTATTCAAGGAATATACCTTTCTCAGCAATATCAATAGCATTATGGAATAATAAAAATCCGATTTTAGGAGTTATTAAAGATTTAAATAGTAATGACATATACTCTGGAATCGTCGGAGATGGTGCGTGGTTAAATAATAAAAGGATTAAAGTTAGTTTTAAAAAAAATATTTCAGATTCAATCATAGCAACCGGCTTTCCGGTATCCTCTGATTTTTCTGAAAATAATCTAAATACTTTGTTAGATTTTCTCCAAAAATATAAAAAAGTAAGACTTTTTGGTGCAGCATCATTATCACTAGCATATTATTCGTGTGGAAAGGTTGATAGCTATTATGAAAAGAATATTAAGCTTTGGGATGCTGCTGCTGGTATTGCAATTGCAAAAAGTGCAGGTGGAGACATAGAATTTACAGATTATAACAAAGATTTTGTTTTAAGTGTTAATGCCAAAACAAATTTGGATGAAGTATAATCTTCACAAAATTAAAGACAGATTTAATTTTGGACCCGGATATGATAGAAGTAAAAAGGATTTTAGAATTGTTTCTTCCTCAAAAAAAATTGAAAATAATTATGATTTTTTAATATTTACTGATTCTAAAGGTTCAACCTTGGATGATGAAAATTATGATTGTTGGACAGATTTATTATTTCATTTTTTATTTAGTTTCAATTACAAAGTTTTGTTTATAAGTAGACCAAAAGAGATGACAACATTTATTACGCTAATTAACTTTCTGGAACTTAATAAAATTGAATATAAATACTTAATAACTAATGTAGGTTATGCTGAACATACTCCATCAAAACTTTTCTTTATAAATGATATCAAAAAGCAAATATCCAACACAATTTATGATTTAAATCTTTTGCCTTTTAAAAAAGAGAAGTATACACTTTCAAATGGAAAATCTGAATTTTTATATTCATATAATTTTGGAGATATAGAAAGAGATATATCATCGTATCTTTCAAAAAAATTTAAAAGTTGTATTTTGCTAGGAACAATGTTGTTTTCAAAAAAAATATCTATTAGTAGAAAAAGACCTGATAGTTTTTTTGAACAATTGAGTGTGTCTAACCATTTTATAAAAAAAATTGCCTCTTTAAGCTCAAATATAAACTTCTATACTCCTATTTATAGGCAGACAATTAATATGAAAGAAATTGCTCACGATGGTGTTCACTTTTCAATATATGGACATAAATTATTTTACTCAAAATTAGCTGAGCATATCAAATTAAATGGTTTTAAATATTTCAAATAATAACTTTAGTAGTAATCAGTTAAAAGATTTAAATACACTTGGTCTTGATTTAGTAAAAGATTACAATATTGTAGTAGATAATTATTCAAAAGCTTATGGTTCAAATCATTATTTTTGGTCAAGTGAGCTTCCAAGTAGAAATTCTAATGATAATGATATTTTTAAGAATATAGTTTTTTCTACATACATAATAAATCTGGTTACAACAAATAAAAAAATTACTCAAATTATAGTTTCAGACTATTCAATCTATAAAGTTTTAAAGAAAAATTTAAAAAATTATAACATCAAGATTGTATTACGAACTAGTCATAATAAAATGCTAATAATTTATTTGTACCCAATCCTAAAATTTTTTTTTAATAGTTATTTATTATTAAAGACTTTTTTAATTTCAAGATTTACATATTTGATATGTGATAAGAAAAAAATTAAAGATAATTTGATATTAGTTGATACTTTTATTGTAAAGTCAAGCCTTAATAAAAATGGATTTAATGACTTATATTATAAAAACTTTTTAGGCTATTTCAAAAATTTAAATTACTATTATTTACCCTCATTTGTTGGAATTAATAATCATTACAAGACATTTATGACTTTAAGAAAATCTGAACATAAATTTTTTTTTAAAGAGGACTATCTCAATTTTTTTGATTATATAAAGGCAATATTTTTACCTCTAAAATTATTGAATTTCAAACCAACAAATATTTTTATTAGAGATATTGATTTTACAACTCTATTTGAAGATAATTGGTATAAGAATTTGTCATCACTTTCATCGATGAATTCAATTTTAAATTATTTTTTTATAAAACAGCTAAAAAAAAATAAAATTAAAATTAATTGTTTTTTAAATTGGTTTGAAAATCAGTCTTGCGATAAATGTTACAATCTTGCATTATCAAAATATTATCCTAAGGTTTTTAGGTCTGGTTTTATGGTGTTTTTTGATTCTAAATTTTATACAAGTTTATATCCAACACAAAATGAAAAAAATAACAACTTATTACCAAATAAAATTTTTACTTCATCATCACTCTTTGCTAATTCAATAAAAGAGTATTGTAAAGATTTAAAAACAGGTACAATCACATCATTTAGAAATCAGTTTATTTGGGATTTTGAAAAAAATAATGTGAAAAATAAAAATTTTACAATTTTGGTTACATTATCTGGCGTTGATGTTTACAGAAATGATGTTTTAAATTTGATTAGCCAAATCAATTCATTTAATTTTTTAGTGAAATTACACCCTGCGGATAACATAAATTCAGTAAAAAAATCATTTAAAAAAAAATGGCCCAATAATTTCAATTTAGTTTCATCATCACTTGAAAGTATAATTAATAAAGTTGATCTTTTAATTAGTTCAAACTCAACTACAATTCTAGATTCACTCTCACTTGGTATACCAGTAATTATTATTGGGGGAAAATTTAGTTTAATCCAGAACCCAATACCAATACAAGTTCCAAAATCACTTTTTAAAGTTGTTTATTCAAAAAATGAATTAGAGAAAAGTTTAGTTTATTTTAAGTATAAATTTAGACCCAAATCAAAAAAAATAATTAATGATTTTAAAAAAACCAAAAATGAATTAAACACAAAACCAAGTTTAGAAGACTTTAATAACCTAATTAATATTAATAAAAAATGTTAAATAAAATTAATTTACTTTCATATCCTATTTCCGAAAAAACTCCAACTTACGGAAATAGAAATAAATTAAAAATTCAGCCTTTGACAAGTATAAAAAATGGTGATACTGCGAATTCATCTAAATGGATTTTTGAAACAAATCATATTGGAACTCATATCGATTTCCCTAGACATTTTTCAATAAATGGAAAAACAATTGATGATTATAAGCCATCTGATTGGGTATTTGAAAAAATTGGAATTATTGATACAGACATCACTAATTTTGAAAATGAATTATTTAAGGTTAATGATGATATCGAATTTCTAATATGGAAAAGCGGATTTGGTATCAATAGAGAACGCAGAGAGTATTGGGAATCACAGCCTGTTATACCATCTTCATTTGCCGATATGATTTGTAAGAAATTTAAGAATTTAAAAATATTTGGTTTTGATATGATTTCACTTACTAGTAAATTAGATAGGGAAGAAGGAAAAAGAATTCATGAAAAATTTTTATGTGAGTATAAAATTCTAATAATTGAAGATATGAACTTACTAAGTTTGAAAGATAAAAATATTAAAAAAATAGTTGTTAGTCCATGGTATGTAAAGGGTGCTGATGGTAGTCCATGTTCTATTTTATCTTTTTCATAATATAAATTTAATGCTATGAATATTACAGTCATAGGTACTGGTTATGTTGGATTGGTTACTGGAACTTGTTTGTCAGATTATGGTAATAAAGTTAGGTGTATAGATATTGATAAGGATAAAATTAAAAGTCTTAATAAAGGTGTTTTAACTATATATGAACCAGGTCTTGAGAAAATTTTTAAAAAAAATCTCAATAATGGAAACTTATTCTTTAGAGATAAATTAGATGATAGAATAAATGACTCAGATTTAATTTTTCTAGCTTTACCTACACCATCTAATGAAGACGGATCTGCTGATTTAAAGTATGTTATTGAAGTTGCTGAAAAGCTTTCAACTATAATCAATTCATACAAAATTATTATAAATAAGAGTACAGTTCCCGTTGGAACAACAAAAAAAGTATCCGATATATTTAAAAGAAATTCAGAAATAGATATTGATGTAATTAGCAACCCAGAATTTTTACGTGAGGGTGTGGCAGTAAAAGATTTTATGAATCCTAAAAGGATTATAATTGGTTCTAAATCAGAAAAAGCTAAAAATGTTATGAATAAATTATACAAGCCTTTCACAGACAAAGGATCAAAAATTTATTTTATGAATGAAGAATCATCTGAATTGACAAAATATGCTGCTAATTCATTTCTTGCCACAAAAATTTCATTTATAAACGAAATTTCACAGATTTGTGAAATATCCCCTGCAAATATTGAAGATATTAAATTAGGATTAGGATCAGATTCAAGAATAGGTAAAAGATTTTTAAATGCGGGAATAGGTTATGGTGGAAGTTGTTTACCGAAAGACGTTAAAGCATTAATTAGTTTCAGCGATAAGATTAACTATGACTTCAAAATTTTAAAATCGGTTGAAAAAATTAATGAATTACAAAAAGTACATATAATTTCTAAAATCCAAAAGTTCTTTAATAATGATATTGAGGGTAAACACTTTGGGATTTGGGGTTTGGCATTTAAACCAGAAACAGATGATATTAGAGAAGCACCATCTCTAGAAATTATAAAAAATTTACTTGAATTAAATTCTGAAATTACTGCCTATGATCCAGTTGCTTCTTCACCTGTTAAAAAAATTTTAGGAAATAAAATATCATACAGTAGTGAGCCTTACGAAATGTTGGATAAAATAGATGCTCTAATAATTTGTACTGAATGGGATGAATTTAAAAATATTAATATTCAAAAACTTGAAACAAAACTTCAATCTAAAACTATTTTTGATGGAAGAAATATTTTCGATCCAAAAATTATGTCAATTAAGGGATTTAAATATTTATCAATCGGCAGATAAATTAAATGAATAAAACAATTTTAATTACAGGTGCTGCAGGATTTCTTGGTTCTCACTTGTGTGAATATTATGTTAATAAGGGCTTTAAGGTCTTTGGTTTAGATAATTTAATAACCGGTAATATTAATAATTTAAATAGTCTTAAGTCAGAAAATAATTTTGAATTCATTAATCATGATATTACAAAAAGTATCATTTTTCAAGATAATATTCATTTTATTTTAAATTTTGCATCACCTGCAAGTCCAATTGAATATTTAAAAATACCAATTAAAACTTTAGAGGTTGCCTCTAAAGGTTCACAAAATTGTTTAGAATTGGCTCTAGATAAAGGAGCAAAAATATTAGTAGCATCAACCAGTGAGGTTTATGGTGATCCTTTGATTCATCCACAAAGAGAGGATTATTGGGGAAATGTGAATCCTATTGGAAAAAGGAGCGTTTATGATGAGGCCAAAAGGTATATGGAAGCAATAACTATGGCGTATAACAATAAATTTAACTTACAAACTAGAATTGTAAGAATTTTTAATACCTATGGTCCGAGAATGCGTATAAATGATGGTAGAGCATTATCAACTTTTTTTACTCAAGCATTAACCAATAGAGATTTGACTGTTTTTGGAGATGGAAATCAAACTAGATCTTTTTGTTATGTTGATGATCTTATTTTAGGAATTGATAAATTATTAAACACTGATTATAATTTGCCAGTAAATTTGGGAAATCCTGATGAAATATCAATAATTGATTTTGCTAATGAAATAATTAATCTTACTAATTCATCTTCAAAAGTTAAATTTTTTGAGTTACCCGAAGATGATCCTAAAAGAAGAAAACCAGATATTACATTGGCTAATAAAATTCTTGATTGGAAACCTAAAATATCAAGACATACTGGTTTAAAAAAAACATATGAATATTTTTCAACTTTTTCTAAAAATCAATTAATAAAAACATTTAAAACCTTCTAATTTTATAAAAAAATCTAAGGATGATTTGAAAGATTGTTAAATTTATGGACTTAAATATATAAACATGGATGTAGTTATTTTATGTGGTGGAAAAGGCACTAGATTAAGCGAGGAAACAATTCTTAGACCAAAACCTATGGTTGAGATTGGTGGAAAACCTATATTATGGCATATTATGAAGTATTATAGTTTATTTGGATACAATCGTTTTATTTTAGCTTTAGGCTACAAACAAGATTACATAAAAGAGTATTTCTATAACTACAAAACAACAAATAGTGATTTTACTTTAAATTTATCCCCTGAAACTTCACCTGTCTTTCATAAATCCGGTGATGAAAGTAATTGGGAGATAACATTTATTAATACTGGATTAGAAACTCTTAAAGGTGGTAGAATAAAAAGAATAGAAAAATATATAAAATCTGAAAATTTTCATCTAACATATGGCGATGGTGTTAGTAACATAGACTTAGATAAACTTGTTAAATTTCATAATGAGCATGGTAAATTAGCTACAGTGAGTGCTGTAAGACCACCATCTAGATTTGGAGAGATGATTATCGAAAATGACGATGTTAAAAATTTTGATGAAAAATCACAAATGCACACAGGTTATATAAATGGAGGCTTTTTTGTTTTAAATAAAAAAATGATGGAATATTTAACAGAAAATGAGAATTGTGATTTTGAATTTGGTCCTCTTCAGGAAATCGTTAAAAATAAACAACTAAAAGCATATAAACATAGCGGGTTTTGGCAATGTATGGATAATGTTAGAGAAAGAGATTTTCTTGATAAATTAATAAAACAGGGAAAAGCTCCTTGGATAAAATGGTAATTAATGTTTAAAAACGTATATAAAAATAAAAAAGTTTTAATTACAGGAAATACAGGGTTTAAAGGATCATGGTTGAGTTCATGGCTTTTGGAGTTAGGTGCAAAAGTTTATGGAATTTCGAACAATGTACCAACAAACCCCTCAATGTTTGAAATATTGAACCTCTCAAATAAAATAAGTCATTATAATGAAGATGTAAGAAATTACGAGAAAATAGAAAAAATAATTCGAGATGTTAAACCTGATTTTTTATTTCATATGGCTGCTCAGCCACTTGTTGTCACATCATATTTGGAGCCACATGAAACAATTACATCGAATGTAATTGGAACTACAAATGTTTTAGAGGCTTTAAGAGTAATCAATCATAAATGTTCTGCTCTTATAATTACGAGTGATAAATGTTATGACAATGTAGAATGGATATGGGGATATAAAGAAACTGATTCATTAGGAGGAAAAGACATTTATAGTGGTTCAAAAGGTGCAGCTGAATTAATTTTCAAATCATATTATCATTCTTATTTTAAAAACACAGATAAATCTAATGTGAGAATTATTTCTGTAAGAGCCGGAAATGTTATTGGAGGAGGAGATTGGGCTGATTACAGAATAGTTCCTGATTGCTCTAAAGCTTGGGCAAATAATGAAAGTGTTGAAATCAGAAGTCCTGATGCAACTAGACCTTGGCAACATGTTTTAGAGCCACTGAGTGGTTATTTATCTTGTGCAGAACATTTATTTTCAAATATTAAATTCAATGGAGAAAGTTTTAATTTTGGTCCAAAATCCGATTATACAAAATCTGTGAAAGATTTAATAGAGGATTTAAGTTTATATTGGAATTTAAAAAATGAACCTTACTTTATTCCTGATTCAATTTCTAAATTTCATGAGGCCGGTTTGTTAAAATTAAATATTGACAAATCATATTTTTATTTAAAATGGCAACCAACTCTTGAATACGACAAACTTATTGAGTTTACTGGGAAATGGTATAATAATTATTATAATTCAAAAATTAATATGCTTGAGTACACTTTTGAACAGATTAGTGAATACCAAGAGATTGCAAAATCCAAAAATTTAAAGTGGACAAATTAAACTTACTGGATGGAGTTATAATCTCTCCTCTTAAAATTATTGAGAACCCTTTAGGAAATGTATTTCATGGAATGAAAAGTTCGGATCCTGGTTTTTCTGGTTTCAATGAAGCATATTTTTCAACAATAAATTATAATCAAATTAAACCATGGAAAAAGCATTTAAAAATGACTTTAAATTTAATTGTACCTGTTGGTGAAATCAGGTTTGTTTTATATGATGAAAGACAAAACAGTAATTCCTATAAAAATTTTTTTGATGTCACATTGTCTAAAAAAAATTATTATAGGTTGACTGTTCCACCTAATGTTTGGGTAAGTTTTAAAGGAATTGGAAACGATTTAAATCTTCTTGTTAACTTGGCAAATCTTAATCATGATCCAAATGAAATTGTCAGAGAAAGGATAGATGCTTTTAAATTTAACTGGAATTCTTAATGAATAATATTTTAATAGTTGGAGCATCTGGTTATCTTGGGTCTAGAATTTCATATCAATTAGCTAAAAAGGGAAAAAGTATAACTGCACTATGCTTTCCTAATTTGCCGAAGGATAAAAAATGGTGTTCTGCCATGAAAAAAGTAATAGTCGGGGATATAAGATCTAGTTCGGTTGTTGATGAACTAACCTCAGAATTCTTTGATTCAATTATTTATCTTGTTTCCCTAAATCATCATGATTCAAAGAAAAATCCATCTTTAGTTAATTCAATTAATGTTCTTCCAGTTTGGGAATTACTTAACAGTTTTAAGAATAAAAATTCCATAAAGAAATTTATCTATTTTTCAACTGTTCAGGTTTATGGTAAACTTGATTATAAAATAATTAATGAAGATACCCAACCTCAACCACAAAATCAATATGCATTAACTCATCTGATGGCAGAAAACATAAATAATTACTATAATCAAATTTCTTCAATTAATTGTATTAATGTTAGATTGTCAAATAGTTATGGAAGCCCTGTTTTTAAAGATTGTGATTGTTGGTGGTTGGTGATTAATGAGTTATGTAAGGAAGCTTATTACAACAAAAAAATTGTTTTAAAATCTGATGGTACACCCCTGAGAGATTTTATTCACTACAATGACATTTTAAAATCTTTAGAATTTTTATTAGATGATAATCTTCAAAAATCTAATAATAATACTTATAATATTTCATCTGAAAATGTTTTGTCAATATTAGAAATTGCTAATGAAATTAAAAATGCTTATGAAAAAAGATATTCAAGATCTATCAATATTGAAATAGGAGGTAATTATACTTCAAAAACAAAAAATAAGCAATTAAAAAAATATAAAATTTCCAACAAAAAAATCAGAAATTTAGGTTTCAAGCCTGATTTAAGTATTAATGATGGAATCAATGAAATATTTAATTATTTTGAAAAAAATTAATGATTAAAAAAAATAATCTTCCAGTTGTTTCTGTAATTGTGACAACGTTTAATAGGAAAGATATGTTAAAAACTACGATTGAGTCTATTTTAAACCAATCCTTTTCTCAATTTGAACTTTTGGTTGTTGATAATTTTTCGAATTACGATTTCATAAATTTCATCAATTCTTTTAATGATTCTAGAATCAAATCATTTCAGAACAATAACAATGGAATAATTGCAGTTAACCGAAATTTTGGTATCAAAAAGTCTAGAGGAAAATATATAGCATTTTGTGATGACGATGATTATTGGGATAAAAATAAATTATTTGATCAAATTAAAGTTTTTCAAAGTTTTGATACAATTTTAGTTTCAAGTTTAGCTTTAAACTTTGGTGCTGACACAAATTTTTTTTCAAAGAATTATGGATTTTTATATAACAGAATCAATTTAGGTTATAAATCTTTATTAATTTCTAATCCAATAGTTTTGTCTTCTACACTCATCAAATCTGAAGTTTTAAAAAAAGTTGGCGGATTTTCTGAAGATAAAAATTTGATTGCAGTTGAGGATTATGATCTCTACTTAAGAATATTTGATTTAGGAAATTTTGTTTTAATTAAAAAATTTTTAATCTACTATAGATTTCATGCTGGTTCTGTTTCCAAATCTGGAATAGATGATAAATATAGAAAACAGAAATTATTCAAATTAAGAGGGATAAAAAAACAAATAGATGCTAATGATAAATATAAAATTAGATTTTCTAAAGAGAATTTTATTTTTATTCTAATCAATAACTTGATACAATTTTTTTTAATTTATAAAATTAAATTTTTAGGATATTGTTCAAATATTTTCAACTTAGATTCATTTATTTATGTGGATAATTATGATAAATAATTTTTGCTATTTATAATATGAAATTATTTATCAATATATCAAATTTAGTTATGGGTGGATCGATTCAGGTAGCGCATAGCTTCCTTTTTGAACTAAAAAAAATTAACTCGTCAAATAAATATTTAATTTGTACTAATAAATCAACTTTAAAAAGTTTTGATAAAAGTTCCTTTACTGAAAATTTTAAATTTTCAACTATTAATTCGTCACCCGTAAAAGTCTTAAGTCGTATTAGAATTTTGAATGAGCTTAATAGAATTGAAAGTGATTTTAACCCAGATATAGTTTTTACTTTATTTGGACCATCATATTGGATTCCAAAATCAAAACATATATGCGGTTTTGCCGATGGCTGGGTTTACAACCCTGATTCTATTGTTTATTCAAGATTAAATTTTTTATCTAGAGTAAAAAGAAAATTATTAAATAAATACAAAATATATAGGCTAAAAAAAGAATCATCACATTTTATTTTAGAAACAGAAGATGCTAAAAACAGGTTCAGTAAGTATTTAAACCTTAATTCCTCAAAAATTAGTGTAGTGTCTAATACGTATAATTCAGTTTTTAATAAAAAAAATTATCACAAAAAAACACCGTCAATATTTAAAAACAACTCATTTAAGTTAATAACTATATCGTCTTACTATACTCATAAGAATTTGGAAATTATTAATAATTTAATAAAGGTTATTCCTAAAGAATATGATATTAAGTTTTATCTTACAATTGAGCAAAGTGTTTTTTTAAAAAAATTTAAAAAAAATTGTAGGATTATTAATTTAGGTCCTCAAAAAATAGAGAATTGCCCTGAACTATATTTCCATTGTGATGTAGTATTTCTTCCTACTTTACTTGAAACCTTTTCTGCTTCATATCTTGAGGCAATGAAAATGAATAAGCCAATTCTTACCTCAGATTTACCATTTTCAAGAGATTTGTGTAAATCTTCAGCCGAATATTTTAATCCCTTGGACCCAAATGATATTTCTAAAAAAATTATAAATTTATATTCTGATGATAACAGATATAATTCTTTAGTTGAATTGGGAAAAAAGCGTTTACAAACATTCCCTAGTTCACGTCAAAGAGCCATTAAATATTTGGAAATATGCTCTAAACAAATAAATAAAGATTAATATGTTTAAAAATAAAACCCTTTTAATTACTGGAGGAACAGGATCTTTTGGTAATGCTGTCCTTAAAAAGTTTGTATTGTCAGATCTTTCTGAGATAAGAATTTTTAGTCGAGACGAAAAAAAACAAGATGATTTGAGAAAAAAAATAAAGTCTGAAAAAGTTAAGTTTCATATTGGTGATGTCAGAGATTTTGAAAGTGTTAAAAAGGTAACCAGAGGAGTAGATTATATTTTTCATGCTGCAGCTTTAAAACAAGTACCATCGTGTGAATTTTTCCCTATGGAAGCCGTAAAAACAAATATATATGGCACAAATAATGTTCTTTCAGCAGCTGAAGAAAATAATGTTTCTAAAGTCATTGTACTTAGCACTGATAAAGCTGTTTATCCGATAAATGTAATGGGAATGACCAAAGCTATGTTGGAAAAAGTTATGATTGCAAAAGCAAGAAATTTAACTAATCCAAAAATTATGTTTTGTGGAACAAGATATGGAAATGTAATGGGTTCTAGGGGTTCTGTAATACCATTATTTGTTGATGCGATTAAAAATAAAAGACCTATAACAATTACTGATCCAAAAATGACAAGATTCATGATGACACTTGAAGATGCTGTGGATTTAGTTATGTTTGCTTTTGAAAATGGTAAATCTGGTGACATTTTTGTACACAAAGCTCCTGCTGCAACAATTGAGGTTTTAGCGCAAGCATTAATAGAACTTTATTCTTCAAAATCAAAAATAAAATATATTGGAACAAGGCATGGTGAGAAAATTTATGAAACTTTAGTTAATAGAGAGGAAATGGCCAAAGCAGAGGATCTTACAAATTTTTATAGAATTCCCTCCGATAATAGAGATTTAAATTATAACAAATTTTTTGATGAGGGCAATATTAATAAATCTGTGTCTGACGAGTATCACTCTCACAATACGCAAAGATTAGATGTAGAGGGAATGAAGAATTTATTATTAAAGTTAGATTTTATTAAACAGGATATTAACTAATGTTAGTTGGGATTACTGGATCAAATGGTTTTATAGGAACTCACCTGGTTAATTATTTTTCCAAAATCAGTAAACTTAATTACATTCAAATTCATAAGGATGATTTTAATAATCACAAACTACATGAAAAAGTTAATAAGTGTGATGTAATCATTCATTTAGCAGGCTTGAACAGACATAATGATAGTAACGTTATATTTAATACTAATGTAGATTTAACAAAAAAATTAATTACTGCTCTAAAAAAGTCTCAAAAAACTAAACATCTAATTTTTTCTTCATCCACTCAAGAATCCAGAGCAAATTCTTACGGAAAATCCAAACGTAAATCTCAAGAATTATTTTCCAAGTGGGCGGAAACAAGCTCAAAATATTTTACCAATTTGTTAATACCCAATGTATTTGGCCCATACTGTAAACCACATTATAACTCTGTTATATCAACATTTGCTTTTCAATTAATAAATAATATAAATCCATCTATAATCAATGATAATCATTTGGAGTTAGTTTATGTACAAAACCTAGTAATTGAATTTGATAAAATTACAAGGGATAAATTAAATAGAAGTAAGTTTAGTGATCAAATTGACATAAAATTTGATAAACAAATTCAAGTTTCTAAAATATTAGAAAAATTGAAAAAGTTTAAGAAAAATTATATTGATAATGGTATTATACCTAATCTAACAAATGAGTTTGATAAAAATTTATTCATAACTTTCTCTTCATATTTAGATGATAATTTTTTTCCAAGATACTTTGATGTTCATGAGGATAATAGAGGTTCATTCTCTGAAGTTGTAAGATCAAAAAGTAAGGGTCAATTTTCATATTCCATTACAAAGAGTGGTGTTATTAGAGGAGAGCATTTTCATACACGAAAAATTGAAAGATTTATTGTTATTAGCGGTAAAGCTGAAATAAAAATCAGGAGAGTTAACGAAAAAAAAATAAAAAAATTTTTAATTGATGATAGTAGACCATCATACATTGATATTCCAGTATGGTCAACGCATAATATAAAAAACATTGGTAATAATGACTTAATAACCTTATTTTGGATTAATGAACATTATGATGAGGAAGATCATGATACATTTCACGAATTAGTAGAAATAAAATAACATGAAAAAATTTAAATTAATTACAGTAATTGGTACAAGGCCTGAAATTATAAGGCTTTCAAGAATTATAAATAGAATAAATTCATTAGAAATTTTCAACCATATTGTCGTGCACACTGGTCAAAATTATGACTATGAATTAAATGAAGTATTTTTTAATGATTTGAATATTAAAAAGCCTAACTATTTTTTAAATTCAGCAGAAAAAAATGGTACCCAGACATCAGGCAAGATTTTAATGAATATTGATCCAATTTTTGAAAAAGAAAAACCCGATGCAATATTAATTTTAGGCGACACCAATTCATGCTTATGTGCTATAGCAGCTAAAAAAAGACAAATTCCTATTTTTCATATGGAAGCAGGTAATAGATGTTTTGATCAAAGAGTGCCAGAAGAAACAAATAGAAAGATTGTTGATCACATTTCAGACATTAATTTAACATATAGTGATATTTCTAGGGAATATTTAATACGAGAGGGCATCTCTCCAGAGTCAATTATCAAGACTGGAAGTCCTATGAAAGAGGTATTAGATTTTAATTTAAGTAAAATAAAAAAATCAAAAATTCTTAATAAGCTTAAACTAGAGAAATTTAAATTTTTCCTAATTTCAGCTCACCGAGAGGAAAATATTTCATCAGATAATTTTAAAAAATTTGTAGATATTTTAAATTACTTATCCGAAAACTATAAAATTCCTATTGTTGTTTCTACTCACCCAAGAACTAGAAAAAAAATTGATTCAAATAACTTAAAATTTAACGAAAATATTTTATTTGAAAAACCACTAAGCTTTACAGATTATAATTTTCTACAAATGAATGCTAAAGTTGTTTTGTCTGATAGCGGAACAATTTCTGAGGAGTCATCAATTCTAAATTTTAAAGCTTTGAATATAAGGGAAGCTCATGAGAGACCTGAAGCCATGGAGGAAGGCTCTGTTATGATGGTTGGTTTATCTTTAGCTAGAATTGAACAAGCAATAAATTTATTATCAAATCAAAAAATTGGTGAAGAAAGAACTTTAAATATTGTTAAAGATTATTCATATGAAAATATATCTGAGAAGATTCCAAGAATAATTTTGTCATATACTGACTATGTAAATCAAAACGTTTGGAAAAAAAGAAAATAATAATAATTACGAATTATTTTTATCCTGAAAATTTTAAAATAAATGATATAGCTTTTGATCTATCTGCCAATAATCATGATGTAAGTGTAGTAACTGGTGTTCCTAACTATCCCTCAGGAAAAATTTATGATGGATATGGATTTTTTAAAAATAACTATGAAGTATTAAATAATGTTAAAATTTATCGTATTCCACAAATTCCAAGGGGAAATGGTTCAAAATTCAGGTTAGCATTAAACTACATATCATATTTGATTAGTTTATTTATTTATTGTTTCTATTTATCATTTTTTAAAAAATTTGACCTTATTTTTGTACATCATGTTTCTCCCATTTTTATAGCTTTACCAGCCATTTTTTTAAAAAAAATCCAAAAAATAAAAATTATTTTTTGGAATCTAGATTTATGGCCTGAGGCTGTTACTCACTACATTAGAAATTCATTTTTTAAAAAAATTATTGGCTATGTTTTAAACATAATTGTAAAATTTATTTATAGGAATATTGATGTTCTTTTAATAAGCTCTATGAGCTTTAAGAATCATGCTAAAAATATGGGTTACACAAAAGATATAATTTTTTTTCCTAACTGGGCTGAAGATGTGTTTTTAAAACCAAAAAAAAATAAAAAATTAGGTAAATATTTTAATTTAATGTTTGCAGGAAATATTGGAAAAGGTCAAGACATTGAAAATTTATTTAATGCAATTAAACGAACAATTAGTATTGATAGAATGATAAGATGGTTAATTGTTGGAGATGGAAGAATGCTAAATTGGCTAAAATCAAAAGTTGAAAAACACAAAATTGAAAAGAATGTTATTATATATGGTTCAAATCCTCTTAATAAAATGCCAGAATTTTATAATAAGGCAGATGCTATGGTCATAACATTAGCGAAAGGATCAGTATATGCTAAAACAATTCCAGCCAAATTGCAATCATATATGGCTTCTGAAAAACCAATTCTAGGTATGATAGATGGTGAAGCTGCATCAATAATTAATGAGTCAAAATGTGGATATTGTGTTAAATCAGGTGAATATAAATTGTTCTCAAATAGTATTATTAAAATGAAAGCTTTGGAATATGTAGAGATAAAAAGAATGAGTTCTAATGCAAATAAATATTATCTAGATAAATTTTCAAAAGAAAAAACTTTTAAAAAATTATATTTTGAAATAAATAAAATATAATGGAATTAATTAGTGTAAAAAAAAGTGTTTTTTTTGATGAGATTGATAGATTTAATCAATTACCTATTTCTTACAACAGGAACATTGATATTTTTTTGGAAAAACAAGGATTTAAAATGTTATTCTTTTACCTGAAAAAAAATGGTGAATTTGAAGGATTCCTTCCCATTGCAAAAAAAAATAACTTCTTTTTCTCAATTCCTTACTTCTCATATGGCTTATATTTAATTAATCCACCTAATACACAAATTATATATGGGTTAAAAACTCTTTTTAAAAAAAAATTTATAAATTATTACATAAGAGTATTCTCATATGATTCATCATTTAGTGATAACTATAAAACATCAGTTTACTTAAAACTCCAAAATAATATTGATAATCAACTTTCATTTTTTAAATCTAAACTTAGAAGTCAAATAAAAAAGTCAATAAAAAATAAATTGAAAATTATATCTGGCAGTAATGAATTAGTTGATTCTTTTTATTTAATATATTCAAAACACATGCACTCACTTGGATCACCATCTTACTCGAAATCTTTTTTTCATGATTTTATGAGTTCATATCAAAATGATGCAGTAATTTTTCTGGTTGAGTATAATAAACAATACATTGCATGTTCTTTGTGTTTGATAAATAAAAAAAATATTGAAGTAATTTTAGCTTCTTCTCTTCGTGAATATAATTATTTGTCTTCAAATATGTTTTTATATTGGGAAATGATAAAGTATTCAATTTCAAAAGATATAGTTTTCTTTTCCTTTGGTAGATGTAATTTTAATTCTACGCAACTAAAATTTAAAAAACAATGGTCAAAAACTCAAACAAATATTTTGAAATTAAATTCTAATAAATTATACAATCTTAAATTTTTAAAAATTTTATTTAGTTTTTTTTATAAAAAAATCCCATTAAAAATTGCAATTAAATTTGGATCAATCATAGCTAATAGAATATATTAATGAAAAATTTTTTTTTGACACTTGACTTAGAAGAATGGTATCATTTACAGTATTTTAATGATTTAAATGAAGCTGAAAAAAAGGATATTTTTATTTTTAAATTAAATGATTTCTTTGATTTTTTAGATTCAAGAAAAGTAAAAATCACTGTATTTGTTGTTGCTGAGTTAGCAAAAAAATATCCGGAAATAATAAAAAATATTTCATCAAGAGGTCATGAAATAGCTTGCCACGGTCTTGATCATAAATTAGATTATAACAAAACTGATAAAAAATTTATTTCAGATTTAAAATATGCCAAGAATATTTTGGAAGAAATATGTAAGAAAAAAGTTTTAGGATATAGGTCCCCTTGTTTTAGCCTAACAGATAATAAATTGGAATTAGTTTCGAAGTTGGGTTTTAGATATGATTCAAGTTATGTCAATTTTGAGTCTCACAAATTATACAATAAATTAAGTTTAAAGGGATATAGAGTTTTAGACAATTTGATTTATATTAAAGGTAAATTTAAAGAGTTTGAGGTTCCTACCTATAAGCTTACAAAAAAAATTAATTTACCAATTTCAGGTGGAGCTTATTTTAGATTTTTACCATTATCTTTAACTAAACTCTTAATTAAAAGCTATTATAAAACAAATAAGAATTTTATTTTTTATATCCATCCATTTGAGCTTAACTCATCAAAAATTAATCTTAGTAAATTAAGTTTTCTTAACAAAGTAAGATTTCAATACAAAAGAAAAAACAATTTGGAAAGATTTAAAAGACTCGTTGTGTTTCTTCAAGCTAGTAAAGTTTCCTTTAAGACTATTAATGATATTATATGAAAACCTTATTAATAACAGGTGTATCTGGATTCATTGGCAGCAAAGTTTATAATCTTTTTCATAAGGATTATAATTTGTATGGTTTGGATATGTTAAATGCTTATAATTTTAAAAAATTTATTAAATGTGATTTAAGACAAAAGGATAAATTAAAATCCAAACTTAAAAATAGAAAATTCGATATAATCATTCATACTGCTGGATTAGCACATAACTTTACTAAATACTCAAAAAAAGAAATTTATGAATCAAATTTTCTTGCAACCAAAAATTTAATTGAATCAATTGATAAAGAAACATATCTAATTTTTTTAAGTACTACAGGTGTGTATGGAAAATCTATTTTAGATAACAAAATAATTTTAGAAAGCACCCCTGTTGATCCTGTTGATGATTATTCAAAATCTAAAGTTTTAGCTGAAAATCTTATTAAAGGATTAATGAAAAATAGTTTAATATTAAGATGTTCTCCAATCTTTTCTGATGAATTTTTAGTTGATATAAAAAAAAGAGTTTTATATAACAACTTATTTTATATAACATTTGGCGGAAATCAATTACACAGTTTTTGTCATATATCTAAGCTTCTTAACATTGTTGAATACTTTGTTAAAACTAAACCAAATACTAAAATCTACAATTTAACTGATGGAAATGCTTATAAGTCTAAAGAAATACCCAAACTAGTTAAGAATGATAAATCTTTCAGAATTAATTTACCTTTGTTTTTTGTGAAGTTGGTATCTAAATTCTGTTTGATTTTCTTCTTTTCCAAAAAAAAGATTTTATTAAAAATTAAATTTCATAAAGTGCTTAGTAATAATTTAGTTGACAGTTCTTTATATTATAATCATGATTTTAAAAAAAATCAATTCGAATGAATAATTTTATTAAATACAATTCATCAGTATCTTCTGATTTTTTTGACTCAGATATACAAAAAAACTTTGGACTGCTATCAAATTGTATTAAAAACAAAAAAATATTAGTAATTGGTGGAGCAGGAACTATTGGCTCAAACTACATAAAACAAATATTAAACTTTAAGCCTAATTCTATTTTTGTTGTTGATCATAATGAAAATGGATTGACAGAACTGACTAGAGATTTGAGAAGTTCAAAATATTTAGATTATAATCCAGAATATTTAACTTATCCAGTAAACCTTTTAAGTGATACTTTTGAAAGACTATTTGAGAAAAATAATTTTGATATAATTTCTAATTTTTCAGCTTTAAAACATGTCAGATCTGAAAAAGATATTGTTTCTGTTGAAGCCTTAATTAAAAATAATATTTATGGTGCAATAAAACTATTAGAATTATGTTTAAAAAAACCACCTAAATTTTTATTTAGTGTTTCAACAGATAAAGCAACAAACCCAGTCAATATTATGGGAGCCTCAAAATTAATTATGGAAAAAATAATTATTTCACATAAAAATAAATTAAGGGTTTCAACTGCAAGATTTGCAAATGTTTCATTTTCAAATGGAAGTTTGTTAGATGGTTTTACTAACAGGTTAAAAAAAAGTCAGCCTTTATCTTGTCCTGAAGATATTAAACGATTTTTTGTATCTGAGGAACAATCAGGAAAAATATGTTTATTATCTACATTTTTGGGTGAATCAGGTGATATATTTTTTCCAAAACTTGATTCCATGAGGCATCAAATTTATTTTAAGGACATAGCAATTAATTTTTTAGAGAAAAATGGATATGAGCCTATTATTGTCAAATCTGAAAACGAGGCTAAAAACTTTAAAAAAGAAAGCCCAAAGCAATATCCAATACTTATGTTTAAGTCAGATACGTCTGGTGAAAAAAAGTTTGAGGAATTCTATTCGGTTAATGATAATTTTATTTTAGATGATTT
>TARA_B100000963_G_C22640813_1_pt1 | contig 27274 bp, 26 predicted proteins | sample TARA_B100000963 | Tara Oceans TARA_B100000963 (sample SAMEA2622097) | marine metagenome | biome: marine biome (ENVO:00000447); feature: surface water layer (ENVO:00002042); material: "saline water (ENVO:00002010), including plankton (ENVO:xxxxxxxx)" | depth 5 m | reverse complement strand
ACTATGGCCTCAGTGCATATATCAAGGAATATACAAGTTTTAATGTAATTGATAAAGATCATGTAAAAAAAACATAAAAATAAAAAATAATAACTTTTATTATATTAAGTATGGATAAATTTAATACAATAACTGATCCTGAAACAGGAAATAATATAGATATTAATGATCCTAAAGCTATGTCCATATTACAAAAATATTCCGATATTTCAGGAAGAACACGACAAATAAATAAAGAATTTTTTAAATTCAGGGAATTTGAATTTAATCAGGTAAATAATGTCGTTTATCCATTTTTAATTAAGATAATTGCCAAAGAAAACATTCCAGATTATATTAATAGTCATCTTAATTGTGAAATAAATCAAAATCATACTATAGATGAAATATTTATTAATCAATATAAATCATGCTTTAATACATTTATAGAGCATATTAATTCATTAAAAAATAAATATAACTCTTTAATTAAGCTTCATAGTAAAAAAAATATTAGTTTTAATGTAGATACAGGTTTATTTAATATCAAAAGGTAAATTTGATATAATATTTTATATCATAATTTATAATGAAAAAAATTGATAGTATGTTGCTCAGAAGTTCAGGAAGAGATAGATACAAATTGGTCTGGTTTGACCTAGAGACAACGGGACTCAATCCATTTAAAGATGAAGTTATAGAAATTGCAGCTCTAGATAATGAAGGTTTAACGTATGAAAGTCTCTCAAAACCTGAAAGAAGAATTACACCTTTTATTACTAAAATAACAAATATTACTAATGAAATGGTAGAAAATAGTCCTGATGAAGAAACAGTAATTAAAAATTTTGTAGATTTCATAAAGGATAATAATCCTGATAGAAAAGCGATTTATCTTATAGGTCATAATATTCATAGCTTCGATTTACCATTTATTAAAGCTAAATGTGCAAAATATAAAATTAAATTCCCTAAGATTTATGCTCTAGATACTCTTCGAATGTCTCAGTATATTCTCAACGAAAGATACAATAAGTTAGAAACATTGTGTGAGTTATTTGGAGTTGATAATCAAAATGCCCATAGGGCTCTTAGTGATGTTTGGGCTACTTATACAATCTATTGTAACTTATGCAAGTTTTTTAAACGAGATACTAAAAAGAGCACACCTAATCATATTTATCATCTAACTTCTGTGTTGTTCACTTAAAATAGGTCTGAACAACTTCCCATATTGAACTTTTTTTCAATCTTTCTTTTTCATATGCTCTCTGAAGAGCCATATGTTTAGACCTCATAAAATCAATAATTTGTTTTTTATTTTGTAACTCAAGATATAATTTTTCCATTTTAGCTCCTAATTGTTCTAATTTTTTTTGTTGTATGTATTCAACGTCATCTTTATTTAACGAAAGTTCATTATCACTATCAGATGATAATGGAATATTATAAAGACTATTAACTGTAATACTCTTGATAGGTATATCTTTTGTATAATCATCATCAGTTTCTAATGTGTTATTAACTATTTGCTCATCGGGATTATAATTTTCGATAATATCTATACTTGATGTCTCGTTAACTAGAATAAGATTGTCCATATTTTTTTTAATTTCAATAGAAGATTCATTGTCTAGTAATAAATCATCTTGTTCAGACAAATGTTGTAGTGCATTTTTAAGATTAGAAACTTCTTTGCGTAGTTCTTTTATTTCATTGTCCTTACTAATTAACATACTATTTTTAAATTGAACTTCATTTTTACTCTTCTCTAATTCATCTTTTAATTTAAGAATATCTTTTCTTCCTTCTTCTAATTGAATTGTTATTTTGTTAATTGCATTACGATTAAATATCTTTTTACTAATTACTATTCTTCGTAACCAAAAAGTAATTGTAAGTGCAGCCGTGTTATCTCTTATATATTTTAAATTTTTCAGTATTTTTTTGGCTATGAATATTCGCACATTTTTGGTAATTATGGTGCACATTCTATATTTTTTGTATCTTTGATATTGGATATGTCTACGAATATTTTTAGAAATAATAATTGACAATTTATACCTCTTATACTTGTTGTATTCTAAATATCTACGAATATTTTTAGCTATAATAGTTGCTCTTTTAAATTCTCTCTTTTTTTGAACTTGTAATGTATCGAGATATTGTCTAATTAAAGATTGTATCTTAATGATATAATAAAGAGTAAAATAATATTTTCTTACGCAGATATATCTTCTAACATTTTTTTGTAAAACAGTGATGATTCTATCTTGATATAATCTATTTTTTTTATGTAATTCCTTATAAAAGTTAGACTTCATAAAAATTTTGGAACTGCCTATCTGATATTTTTCGGGATCTGAATCAATATTATCTAGTAGTTCAGTTATTGGCTTTTTTTGATTGTAATATGAATAAAATCGGAATTCATTATTGATATCTTGTTTTAATTTTTTTATAGGATAACCTGCAAGGACTATTTTAATACCTTCAATTATTCCACTATATAATAATTGATTGTATATTTTTGTTTGATTAAAACAATCCGAGACATTTTTATTATTAGGTTTAATGCATCTTATAAAATAACAATTATTACACGATAATTCCTCTTTAAGAACATTAAGTTGATTACTGAAATATTGTAAATTGGTTTTTACTTTGGTTTGTTTACTATTTATTCTGTTCTTCAAAACATAATTATCTACTTTATAATCTACTTTTCCTGTAAAGTGTTTAATTGAAAAAATATTATCTTTTCTTTTTAGATTATCAATATTGAATAAAGATTCAGGTATATGCTTTTCAAATTGTCCATAAATATTACTATCATTTCCTGAACCTAATATAGTTTGTTCATTAATAATAGAGAATAATGATATTTTTCCGTTAAATATTTCGACAATATCGTCATTTTGCACATAGTCAATATGGTGCCAATTTAAATTTTCTTTTTCGTATTCTAATTGTTCACTTTTAAAAACATATTGGTTAAATATTTGTTGAAGCATTTCATTAGTGTAATTAATACATAGTTGTTCGTATCCGTTTGTATCAAAAACTTCAAAACCAAATATATCTAAAATACCTATATATTTATCTGATATCTTACCTAAATCTATACTTATTTTATTAATAATAAGACTAAAAATTTCTTCATATTTGTCTTCACAAAATGTTTTTGTGCTTACAAGTATTTCATCATCCGTAAGGTCTTTTATAATTATTTCCCCAGATACTTTTAATTTTTTTTTAGTTAATGAATCTAATAAATTATTTTTATCTAGTCGTAAAAGACTAATTATATTATCTTGTCTTGCAATAAGATCTGTAAGCATTGATTTATTTTCACAATTAAGCATTTCAAGAATCAATTTTAAAGTTGAAAATATGTAGTCTTTATCTGACTCATCAAAAGAAAATTGTTTAAAAATAGTGAATAAACTATCAATATCATCAAACTCTTTAATTTTTTCTGTATATTTTGAGTTTTTTAAAAGTTTATATTCTTCTTGGTCTCTAAAACCATACTTATTTAATTCTTCTCTATGGTTACAAACAAGATAAAATATATGATAAGTTTTTTCTAATTTATTTGCAAAAGATATTCTTGATTTTTCTAATAAATAGTTTTCAATATTTGCACCTATGATATTATAATCTTCCAAATATAACTTTATAAATTTTCCAAATCTACTAGAATTTTGATTTCTTATTGTTTTAGCATTACCAAATAATTCAATAATGTAATTAGAATTTATTATTTTAGCTGCAAGTTCTTTATTATTTGAATAATTATTACAAAGATATCTTAGTATATATTTAGTATTTTCTGTTTTTCCTGACCCAGATTCACCTGAAACAAGTATAGATTGATTTTTATCTACAAGATTATGATAAGCCTTTTCCGCTATAGAATATATGTGAGGAGAATTGACATCTGATAATATTTTATTATTATATATATTTACAGTTTTAAAAGGATTAATAGATATGAGAATTTCTCCATTGAATGTATATATATTATCTTTATCATATCTTGTTTGTAATACATTCATAATGCTTGGTAGATTAATATATGTTAAATTTACAAGATTCTCAATGTTATCATTGTCGTTTTTACTATAGTAGTCATATTCGGTAGAACTATCTAAATTAGTAGATAACATATATAAATCAGTTGAGTTTTCATCGGTATTTTTAACCCATACTTGTTCGTCACTCATATACTTTCTATATATAAAATCTTTATAAAATCTATATTTACATAAAACTATTATATTCTATTATAGAAATGAATATATTCCTTCCATGGATGGTTTCAGGTAAACTATATTTATGGAAACTGTTTCATTCTTTAATTAATTATTTCTTTAATCTTCACATTAAGAAAGCCTACAATATTAATGAAAATTGTTATATTTTCATAAAAAGACTTGGTAAAAGAAATGAAATTTTAATTAATTACATTAATTGTGGTTTATGTAAATATTTCCAAAGACTGGAATTCAGATTTATTAAATTTACAATGAGTCTTATGAAACAAATTCCTATTGTTAATATTAAATCTATTGAATTTACACCTATTATATTAGCCTTTAAAAAATCTGAAAATAGATTTAAGATTTGGAAAAATGCATACGAGTCTACTTTAGATAAAATGAATATCCTAGATTCTTTAAGAGAACAATTTAGAAAATTCGTGATATTTCGTATATCAATAATAAATCTTTACCTTAAATCATACAAATTTAATATAAGTTATTTAAGATTAATAAAAAATGATAACAAGACAAGAATATCATTGGCCAGATGTAAAATTTACTTTAAAAATATCTATGTGGGTTCTCTTATAAATGTAAGATTGAGCTACGATAGTAACACTGATAATATAAATATTTATGGAGATAAAATGATAATTATAGTAAGCAATAATTTTTTAAAATTTCAAGTCCTGGAAGAATTAAGTGAAATTGTAAATATGTTTAAAAATGATGATGAAGGTAAAATGCCTAATATATTCTTTAAAGAAGTTATTATTCAATTTACTATAAATAATCATTTCAGACTTAATTTGACAGAATGTTTCTTTGAAGATTTCATTATCAAATGTAACATACTTATTAAAATATGGCAGAAGGAAATTATGTGGTTAAAAAAATGTTCATACAATATTTGCAATAATGAATTAGATATTGATAATGTAAGAATAAGATTATTTAAATCGACAGCTGACAAAATATTTAAAACATTCCGACCACTTTACAAACATTTTTATCGTTCTAAATCTACTAGGAATAAAAAGATATTAAAAAAAGAAAACAATGATAAATTGAATTGCTTCTCTAAAATAGATCTTAACTATCTTGAAAATATTTCTAATGATAATGATAAATTGTTTGATAGTGATTTACAAGAAAAATATTCTCCTATTCTTAATAATAATTACATGAATAATTGTAATAGTTTTAAAATAAGTAAATTATTCAATGTAAAAAAACTAACTATTGATTTTCAAAATAAAAATGGTTCTTTTATATTTTATGACTTCTTATTTAACACAGGAGATAGTGGTTTTAGTATATCATGTTCAAGGTGGATATTTATAAAAAATAATATTATTTTTTTAGATAATGTAAATAATCAGTCTAAATTTGTAATTGAATATAGAGACAATAGCTTACTTATTTTTCCTTATCATTTGTATTTAAATTTTTCTATTGATGATTTTGGTGATACTTTCAGCGAGTTTACAAGGTCAGTAGGACGAATAACAGATATATTTTCATCAGGTTGTTGTTCAAAAAATAATTATATTTATGAAAAATTTTACATTAATTCTACAAGATTATTATTTAGTTATAAATCGAAACCTATAAAAATGCTTAAATTACTATCAGGAAAATATCAAGAACTTATAAATGTCCTTAATATAAAAGAGCTAGATTTTATCTTAAGAGAAGTTACCATTAATTATCCTAAAAATTTTAATTATATATTAAGCCAACTTATAGCACATTTATTAGATGATATAATTGAAAATAACTTTGAAACAGTTATTAAATCTACACCTATATCTGCAACTTATAAATTAAAAAAAATAATAGATAAAATACCAAGAATGACTCATAAAGTTTGTAATATTATTAATTAATCTTTAAAATCTAAAGCATATACTAATAATAATTAGTATTTACTTAAAAAAATTGTGATATATATAATCATAATGAAAATCTTGTCTACTATAATTATTTTGTTGGGAATCAATTATTCGCAATGTTGTTACGTAAAAAAACATAATCATACAAATGAAATTAAAAATGATTTAAAATGTTCAGTATATCCTGCAAGCTGGGACTGGGGCAATATTAATAATACTAATTATTTAACTAAAAATTTAAATCAACATATTCCACAATATTGTGGTTCATGCTGGGCACATGGAGCTGTAAGCTCATTAAGTGATCGAATTAAAATTGCAAGAGGTGCAAAAGGAGTAGATATTAATCTTGCAATTCAATTTATTCTTAATTGTGGAGTAGAAAGCGCTGGTTCATGTAATGGAGGAGATCATTACGCTGCATATAAATTTATAAGTGATTATGGTTCAATTCCATTTGATACATGTCTGGCTTATGAGGCTTGTAGTAAAGATTCCAGTGAAAAAGCGTGTAAAGGTAGAGATTATACTTGTAAACCAAATAATATCTGTCGAACATGTTCAACCTTCAGTTATCTAGGTGGTAAATGCAAAGAAATCAGTTATTATCCTAATGCTACGGTAGCAGATTATGGAAGAGTATCAGGATATCGAAAAATGCAACAAGAAATTTATGAAAATGGTCCTATTGCATGTGGTATCAATGCAAATGCTGTTTTAAATTATAATGGTGGTATCCTTGATCTTCCTAATGAAAGTAAAGATATTGACCATATAATTAGTATTACTGGATGGGGTTATGATGAGACTACAAATAAACAATATTGGAATGTAAGAAATAGTTGGGGAGAATATTGGGGAGAAATGGGCTATGTAAGAGTTGTTTTGGGAGAAAATCAGCTTGGTTTAGAAGCAGACTGTGCTTGGGCTACTCCTGGTTCTTGGACTGAACTGAATGTTCCATGTAATGAAGATGGAGCAAATTGCTAATTAGGAACTTTAGGTAGTAAGCCGTAAATATGAATATATTTTATATAGTTAAATTAAGTATATAAATTATCTAAAAGTTATGTTGTATATATATATAATGCGTGTAAAAAAAAGGGATGGCAGTTTTCAGGAGGTTTCATTTGATAAAGTAATTAATAGGCTTAAATCATTATGTGAAATGACACCTAAACTAAATAATATTGATGTTACTGAAATAGCACAGAAAGTTTGTTCGAGAATATATGATGGAGTTTCAACAGGTGAACTTGATGAGCTTGCTGCGGAGCAATGCACACAAAAAACAGTGGAACATATAGAATACAGTAAACTTGCATCACGAATTATAATTTCTAATAATCATAAAATAACTTCACCATCCTTTTCAGAGACTATATATATACTTCATAATAATAAAGATGTTCATGGTAAACCATATCCTTTAATATCGGAAGATGTATATAATTTTGTTATGGAAAACAAGGTAAAACTGAATGATTATATAGATTATAACCGTGATTATAATTTTGATTATTTTGGATTTAAAACTTTAGAAAAAGCTTATTTAATGAAAATTAACAAAGTAGTTGTAGAAAGAATTCAACAGTTAATCATGCGAGTTTCAATAGGTATACATACAGATAATATAAAAGATGCATTAGAAACATATGACCTAATATCTTCTAAATATTTTACACATGCAACGCCTACATTATTTCATAGCGGAACACCAAGACCCCAACTTTTAAGCTGCTTTCTTCTTGGTGTAGAAGATAGCGTAGGAGGAATGTATAAAGCTATTGCTGACTGTGCCCAGATTTCAAAATGGGCTGGAGGAATAGGTTTACATATTCATGATATTCGTGGAGATAATGCACGAATTAGAAGCACTAATGGACATTCTAATGGAATTGTGCCGATGCTTAGAGTATATAATGAAGTAGCAAGACATATTAATCAATCAGGTAAAAGGAATGGTTCATTTGCAATTTATCTCGAGCCTCATCATCCTGATATTCTTGCATTTTTGGAGGCTAAGAAAAATCATGGTGATGAAAATGCAAGAGCAAGAGACTTATTTTATGCAGTTTGGATTTCAGACCTTTTTATGAAAAGAGTTAAAAGTAAAAGTTTATGGACACTAATGTGTCCTGATAAATGTAAAGGTTTAAGTGATTTATATGGCGATGAATTTGAAAAGAAATATCTAGAATACGAAAAAGACCCTGAAAATCATGTGAAACAAATTCCAGCACAACAAATTTGGAAAGAAATACTTGTTTCTCAAATGGAAACTGGCACACCATATTTATGCTATAAAGATGCATCTAATCTTAAATCAAATCAACAAAATATAGGCACAATTAAAAGTAGTAATTTATGCACTGAAATCATTGAGTATTCAGACCATAAAGAATATGCTTGTTGCACACTTGCTTCTATTGCTTTACCTAGTTTTATTAAACCATTTGACCCAACTGGTATTAAAAATGTCAAAGTATATTCTAAAACTGACTGTGTTTACTGCACTCATAGTAAAAACTATCTTAAATCATTTGGTATAGATTATGAAGAGATAAATCTTGATGATAGTAGTAAGAGGGATGCGTTTTTTGCTAAATTAAATAGGTTTGCTGATGATGATGATGAGTTAATAACTACGGTTCCTCAAATTTATGTAAATGATGAACATATTGGAGGATTTGATGGACTTTACAAAAGATTTCAACCAACATTTGATTTCAAAAAACTACATGAAGTAACAAAAGTTGTTACCAATAATCTTAATAAAATTATTAATATTAATTTTTATCCTGTAATAGAGACTATGATTTCAAATCACAAGCATCGTCCACTGGGAATAGGTGTTCAAGGTATTGCAGATGTTTATGCAATGTTTAAATATTCTTTTGATAGTCCAGAAGCTGCTCAACTTAATAAAGATATATTTGCTACTATTTATCATGCGTCTTGTGAAAAAAGTATGGAAATTTCAAGAGATAGAGCTGTAAGTTTGCAAGAGCTTAAAAATAGAGTGCAAAATATTAATAGTTTGCCTGAATACTACGATAAATCATTAGAATTGCCTAATTTGAAAACAAATGGTCTATATCATAAATTACAACCTATTCGTGCAGAACTTGATAGAGAAACTCATCTTGGTTCGTATTCTACATTTATTGATTCACCTATTCATAATGGTAAATTTCAATTTGATTTATGGAATGTAGAACCAGTAAAAAAAGTAGCAGATTTGGAATTTAATTGGGAACTTTTAAGAAGAAATGTTAAGGAACATGGTGTAAGAAATTCTCTTCTTTTGGCACCCATGCCTACTGCTTCAACAAGTCAAATTATGGGATACAACGAGTGTATTGAACCTTTTACATCTAATATTTATTCAAGAGGAACACTTGCCGGTCAATTTCTTGTAATCAATAAATACTTACAAGATGATTTAATTAGACTTAAACTCTGGGATTCTAAACTTAAAGATTCAATTATTATTGATAATGGTTCTATTTCAAAAATAAGTAATATACCTAAAATCATAAAATCTACTTATAAAATTTCATGGGATTTATCAATGAAATCTCTTATTGATCAAGCCTCGGATAGAGGTGCTTATGTATGCCAATCACAAAGTCTTAATTTGTGGATACAAAATCCTGATATAAGTAAATTATCTTCAATGCATTTTTATTCATGGAAAAAAGGTTTAAAAACAGGCATTTACTATCTAAGAAGAAGAGCTGTAACTAAGGCACAAACTTTTAGTATTGAAGTTCAAAATCAGCCTAAAGAAGAAGAATGTTTAATGTGTTCATCTTAAATTTAAATAAACCAATAAAAAATATATGATATATTATATGTATAATTCATATAATACCTCAAATAAAAGTGTGAATAATAAATTTAAGAATAATTTATGGTATAATAAGGCTGTTGGAACTTATCCTATTACATTACCTCCTCTAGATTTTAGTAATACAGATAAATATAGAAAAATTTACAAAAACAGTCCTGTTAAATATGATTCCTATAAATTACCACCTTCTTTAACACATTATCCAGGTTCTATAGCAAGAAATCCATATCTTAATCCTATGTTTAAGTTTAACTATGAACCATCGGAAGCTATTATAAAAGATATATACAGTAATACTTTTGAAGAAATACCCCTTGATGATAATTCTACAGATGATGAATTGGAATATCAAACTAATCAAAGAGATTTAATTAAAAAAAAATCTAAAAATATTGAATCTGATACAAGTTCAGCTAATATTAAATTACTAAGAGGTGACGTAGTAAATATTGATAAAAAAACGCTTGTTTTTAATAATTATAATAGTAAAACAAGAAGACATGTTTTCAAAGAATTAACTACATTAAAGTTATGTGATTATGACTTAACAACTCGTCCATATAGAATTATTATACCTTCCAAACTTAAGTTTGATATTATTACCCCTAAAAATTTAATTAGAGAAATTAAATATAATGATATTAGTGAACCCTCTACTACACAAAAAGAATTAAGTGAAGGTTACTTATCAGATTTAGAAAATGGCCATGTTAGACTAGATGTAATTAATGAAGTAGAAGGTGAAGATGAAAAAGAATTTAAGATAGAACCCACTCTTGATATAATTGAAAATTATGTTACTATAGATGAAGCTCTTGAAAGTATTTATAATATAGGAAAAAATATAAAAGAACCAACTATTATTGTTCATCAAGATGATACTATTGAAAAAGATTTAGAAAAAACTGCATCGAAATTAGTAGATGATATCATAGAAAATGTAGTTACTAAGTTAGAACCAGAAAAAACTAAAAGTAATGAAGATGATAAATCAACTATTAAAGAAAAAGACATTCCTAACGTTGATTTAGATGAAGAAGAGAATAGTAATAGTTGGGGAGCTTGGTGTGCAATTTCATAAACAATTAATTATATATTAATAAATAATTTGTTTACTAATATATATAATGTCAGCTAATGATGAAAAAATAGGAACGCTTGAAGAACTTTTTAAAGCTGAATTAAAAGAACCTTTTCATTATAAATTGTCTTTAACTGATGTAAAAAATAATACCAAAGATATATTTGAAAGTATGCGAAAAATGTATACTATGGGGCTTGTTATACATTTTGGAGATATGGATAAACAATCTATAGATATTCAAACTTTATCTATTGATAAAATCGAAAAAATAAATAAATACATGCTTAGTATAGGAATTAAGGCTACATACAAAATATATAAACCAGAAGATGTAGATTATTTATATAGAAGATTTCTAAACAGAATTGATACTTTTAAAGATTTATCTATAGATGTTATCCAGGATTGGAAAACGCAATTAATTAAATCAATACGACTCAATGTAACTAATAATAACAAAACTATTTTAGATAAGATTATGGAAGAATTAGAAGACCACCATGAAGCTAATTATTTTTTAAAGATGAAACCTCCAAAAAAACTACATGAATATGCTATTTTAGTAACTACTAAAGAAAATATGGTTCATGTTATAAATTTTGATTTTGCTAATATTGGTGATTATTCTAAACCATACTGTGCAGAACAACAACGGTCAAAATTCAGATATAGAGATTAATCCTTATTAATTACTAGTAATCCTCCAAGTATAAGAGATGTTCCTAATATTTTATTTTTTGTCATTTTCTCATTAAATATAAAATATCCTATTATTAATGTTAGAACCAATACACATGGTTGAATTTGAGGCATTACTTGTGAAGCTTCATTTTCTTCTAAAATTTTTATTAATAATAATGATGATGCAACTGTTATCATAGATGTAACTATTCCTAATAAGATATCTTTTTTACCTAACTTGTTAATAGTGGATATATCACATTTATGAGTAATTAGTAGATAAGATGTATAAAGTGTTATTATTATTGTACATAATGAGTGATTAAAAATCATATTTTCATTCGCTGGTAATTTTGAACCCATCATTTTTTTCAAAAATGGATTTAAAGTCCAACATATAATTAACATTACTAAAAGAATAAAAGTTGTGTTATTCATTTAATATTAGTTTGTATTTTATTTTACTAACACAAAAATATTAATAAATAGTATATTATGAATAGTTTAAAAGATCAAGTCATTATGTTTATCATTATGGTAATCATAGGAATGCTATTTAATCCTATGAGTATGCTTGCCTATAAATATGACCATTTATATCCTTCTACTACATTATTTTATGGTGGAATTATGATGGCATCTAATATGGTATGGGGACATCAAATCGTCCATTACTTGCAAATGGGTCATTTTAATCTAAAAATATTTATTATAGGAGTATTAATGTCTTTGGGAACTGTTAAGTTTTTACTTAGAGACCAATTATTTGTGGATACAAAACAATGGCTTAAAAGAATGATACCTCATCACTCAACAGCGTTAACAACAACAAATAAACTTATTGAAAATGAAAAAGTGAAAAAAGACTCTAAATTATATCGTTTAGCCAAAGATATTATATACAATCAAGAAAGAGAAATTTTAATTATGAAAACTTATCTTAATTCTTATTAGTTCTTAAAAAAAATAAATTCAAAGCAAAGAGGAGTATAAATGGAACAAGCCAATTTTTCCAATCAGATACGCTCCTAATTATAATTGCCCGAACAGACAAATCGTCAGTTGAATCTTGGTTTAACTGAGTATTTCCAGTTTTATCATAAACTATCGAATTATACCGACGTGTAACATCACCTTCTTTACATTTAACTACATTAATAACACATTTTTTAGGAGTTCCATCAGCAGGTTTTACACAACCTTTTTCTTTATTAGCTTTTCTTTCCTCTTCACTTGTTTTTTTACACTTAGCTCTAAATTGTTCGTAGAATTCTCTTACTTCCTTAAAGCTAGGAATACAATCATGTGCAACACCTAATTTTTTATTTACTTTATTGTGAATAATGTAAAGCCATTTACATAGATTTTCTCTTGTATCCAAAAAATTATCAATAGGTGTTTCACGAATAAAATCAATATAAGACTGTCTACAATATTTACAAGGTAGCACATATCCTACAAGATTAAAAAAAGTTTTATAATGATCTTGTTTATAGGCATGGTCGGGATTATTAGGATTAATTGCATAAGGATAGCCAAAGCTTACACAATGTAAAAAAAGCCATCCTGCAGGACCCCATACTTTAGTCATCATTCCATTATCAATATTAGGGTCTCTGCATCTCATATCACAATTAGGTCCATGTTGAGGACAAGATTTAACAGTCATATATTATAATTTCTTAAAATTATTTCAACTATAGTAATTATAATTATAGATATTAGTAAAGTAATTATTCATAACTCATCCATTAAATCCATATTATGAATAGATTTTATGAAACTATCTACTGATTCGTGAACCAAACTATCTTGTGATTGATTGTCATTCACCTGTTGGTCAATATTTACTTGTTGGTCACTATTTACTTGTTGGTCATTATTGACCTGCGAGTTATTATTTACCTGTTGGTCATTATTAACTTGTGAGTTACTATTTACCTGAGGTTCATTATTTATTGGTTGATTATTATTATAATTTTCAGGAAACTCATTTTCATAGCATAGATAATGAATTTTAAGTGAATTGGTTCTTCCCATTCTTTGAGCTCTTCCTACAACTTGATTTTCAAGATCAATACTCATTCTATGCAGAATATAAACCTCGTCTGTAAATTGTAAATTAAGTCCTGCTCCAAAGCAAGTTGCATTAAGAAGTAATACTCTATATTCTTTATCCTTAAATTTTTTGATAATATTAGAAATCCTTGCAGAAGAACCACTTGGAGTAGCGTATTTAATGTTACCCTCATCTAATTTATCTTTAAGTTTGACAAATAAATCCGAAGTAGTAAATTCAGAGAAAATCATCACTCTATAATCACTATTATCATTCAATAATTTTAAAATTGTTTCGAGTTTTGTAGGTAAAACTGTATCATTTTCGTCTGTATTAATCTTATCTGAAACAATAAGATTTAATTTAGTAATATTAATAGGTTGTCTACACATAGGGCATTCCTTTGAATAATTCATTGAAGCTTGTAAACAACTAACGCAGAATACTTGCTTACAACAAGGAGTTAGAGCAGGAGATTTTACTTTTTGTGCACAAATAGGACAATCTTTATCTTTTGTTCCTTTTACTCTCTCTTCGATTCCTTTAATTTTTGCTTCAATGCAAGAAATTTTATCAGTCCAATTTTTTATAGAAGATTTAACGGAGGATATTTTTTTGCTCATGTAATTTTTTTGTTCCAATATATCAGCAAGATATTCTTTATCATTATGGTAATCCTTAGCAGAATTAACAAATTCTTTAATTTGTTCCATATGAATAATATATTCATTATGTGAATTTTCCTTATCTTTTAGAGTTTCTTTAGCAAGTTCAAGCTCACTATATAACTTTTTATTTACATTTTTAAGAATATCATCTTCAGTTCCTGATTCACATCCCATAATTGACATAGCTTTTTTAACATCACCTGCATTCAAAGCTTTTAGTGCTTCTTTATCAATTGCATTAGTTACTGCAAGGAGCTCTGGTGGTGTAAAACATTTATGGTATTTTATAATCGGTTTAGGAATGTAAATTGACTCTTTTATAAATTTAAGATGGTTTCTAACTATAGTTTTAAATATTCTTGAACTATTATTGCCTCCATAATAATTACCACCACAACTATAATCAACAGCCTTAAGTATTTTTTCTTTAATAAAACCAGTTCCTTTAATTCCCTGAGATAGTGACATATATTTATTATTTTCATTACACCAAATTGATTTTTTATGCGGATACAGTAAATTATTTATAGATGAGGTTACAAACCACGTATATTTGGAATAAATATTTGGAAAAGCTGGAATATGTATAGAATCAGCTTCATCAATAATTACTCTTTGAAAAATATATCCTCTTTTTGATGGAGAATCTTGGTCATACGATGTAATCATTATATTTTCTTCACACTTCTTAACATTAGATGTATTTTTAATTTTTTTATAGTCGATATTTTCATGAATCTTTTGTAGATTATTTATTAATTCACCAAATGTTTTTTCGGGATTTTTGAAGAAAGTATTATTGAATATTTTGGCTTCCTTTTTAATGCTTTCCAAAATTGATTCTTTTGTTTTTTCTTCATGAATATTATCTATCAATTGACAATTGTTACATGAAGCATAGGTGCTTTGAGTAGGACCATATAAAGAATTCAATTTATATACAAATTCCTTGACCATTGTAGATTTAATACAAATAAGATGATTTTCATTGAGTATTTTATCATAGGTTTCCTTATCGTGGTTTATTTGCTTTTTAGTTCCTATTGAATAAAACTTTAGAGATGTATTATCATGAATATATTTATCCCATTGAGAATAAATATTGTGTGGTATAATAAGTAAGTTTGATTTAAAAACGTTGAGTTTAGTATCAAAAACTACTCCATTTAATTTATATTTATCATGTTCATACTTATTGATTTCATCTTTAGGTAAATAATATGCATTTTTCCAAACAGATTTTACAATAGGTCTTTCAGCTATCAAAGATAATATCGAAATAGATTTTCCACTTCCAACATTATCACAAAGAAATAGCAAATTTTGCTCACTAAGCAATCTATACTCATAATCTTCTCTTGCAAGCATTTCATGCAAAATTCTTTTTTGATGTTCTTTAAGAGTTAGATAAATCTCTTTAGGAGTTTCTATTTTTTTTCCCAAAGGATGAATAGACCCCTTTTTTACTATTTTTTTAATGCAATTATCGTATTGATTATACCAAGAGTGACTAATTGGTGTATATCCATTATATTGAGAATAGCTATATTTTTTACATACTAAATCTTTTGTAGGTTCCATTGGATCTATTAGTTGACAATTTTTATATACATTAAGCATTTGATTTTCTTGTTTGTAATTACCTAGTTCAGGTTTCTGCATCCATTCATTTTCTGAATTTTGAGTATCACTGGATAACATTTATTTTTTTTATTATTATTATTTAAATAAAAATAATTCAAATTTATTTAAAAAGTTCAATCGTAAAAAAAAATAATGCACTTGCTGGAATCATCTTCAAATAAGTAGGAAAGATTCCTCTGTAAAAACCAACTATACCACTTTCCTTATACATACATGTAAGAAGTTGCCTATAGCTTGTATAGTTTTTATTCCCAAGTTCTCCTGATAGATGATATTTTCTTTTAATTACATCGCATGGATAAGTTACTGTAACTGCACATAAACTCGCAAATGAACCTATAGGTAAATTAATTAGTTTATTATTATCAGGATTATACTTATTTTTTACAAAATTAAATGTTGAAAAGGTTATACCTTGATAGGGTATCATTCCTATTGAAGATATTAACCATCCATTATATAAACTTCTTATTCCTTGGTTTTTTACAGTATATCGAAAAGTAGATAGTAGGTTTGTATATTGTTTATTACTATTTGAAATGTCAACCGATAATTTACTGCGAGCTGTTTCAAGTGGATAAATAACAGAGTAACTTATAATTCCTGCGGATGAAGCACTTAAAAATGAAGACAAATTAGAATAATTAGATAATTTTTTATCAAAGCCTTCCTTGAAATAATTATAAAAAGCTAATTGTGTCGCATTCTGTGGAATAATACGCAAACAATTCGTAAAATTACCTTTGAAAAGTGATTTAAATCCATTTTGAGTATATATATTTTTTATTATAGTAAAGGTTGATGTTTTACCATAATAATTAGGATAATTTTGTTGCAACATTTTAGTTACCTCAAGAGGAGAAGTAACAGTTCGTGACATACCTCCAGCAAATCCTCCTACTAAAAAATCTTTGATAAAATTATAATCAACTTTAGTCATGATTTATATTCATATATAAACTTTATATAAATATAAAATTAGTTAACTACCTATGAAGTCTCAGTGGCGACCTGTGTAGTAACTTTGGCTTCTACTGGTGCATCTTTTTCTTTAGGTGCTGCACCTTTAGAAGTTTTTGATTTTCTCTTAGGACGAGGTCTCTCACAGAGAAGAGGTCCTTTAAGAACACCTGTTACATTAGTGGCAAGAACCTTTCCACTTTCATCTGTAGTTGTAATATATTCGACATATTCACCTTGCGTAAGTGTTTTATAGACGTTACCTGAAGTTGTAATTTCTGAATGATGAACAAATACATCGTCAGCAGTTTTACAATCCGTTAGAAATCCATATCCAGCACGGGGGTTGAACCATTTTACTCTTGCTGTTAATCTTGGAGCTTCGTTTGACATATATTATACTTATAACTGATAAGTAAACTTTAAATAGATATAGTGTTTAAATTATAAAAAGTAAATATTAATGTATAATAAATGAGATTATATGTTAAAATTATTGCAATTTTTAGTATAATTTTAATAATTATGCACTACAGAAAATACAAAAGCACAGCTGATGGATATGAAATACAACAACAAGAGCTTGATTACATTGATGGGAATGAGCTTTATAATCAACTTAACCCACTAATTATTACATTTATTGAAGAAGGAACTTTAAAAAAAAATGTAGAATCTTACAATCTACATTCAATTATGTCTATGAATAAAAAATTTAATATGTACAATACAAATCAGGATTATTTATCACATCATGGTGAAATTTTGATGATTAGAACTATGAAGAAGCAAGTAATTGAACTAATACACCCTAAATTTATAAATCAATTTAAGAAAATAAATAGGAAAGATACATTAGTTAATCATTACAAATTACCCAAACAAAATAACAGTAAAGTCCAGTCAATAGACATAGTATTGAGAGAATATAATATATTATTTATACCAAGACATTGGTTGTTTAAATTTAGTGAGCCTAATAAGTCTGTAGAAATATATCAAACACATAATATTTTCAGTAAAATATTTAGTATATTACATTAAAGGATAATGTAAATATATATAAATGGGCGGTGGCTTATTACAATTATCAGTTACTGGTATTGAAGATAACTATCTAAATAATAATCCTAATATAAATTTTTTCAAAAAGGTTTACATGCGATATACTAATTTTACTATGAGCACAATTGAAGTTCTATGTAGTAACTTTAGTTTATATAATGGAAACCTACCTGCTTCAAATAAAAAATTACCTTTTAATGAAACAAGTCATTTCAGAGTAAAAATTCCCAGAAACGGAGACCTTATAGATAATGTATTTCTAAGAGTTCAATTACCCGATATTATATCTGAAGATGTAGATTTAAAATATGTTAATAACTTAGGTTCAAGTCTAATAAAATCTGCATCTCTTTATATTGAAGATACACTTATTGAAAGTATAACAGGAGAATTTATTTATGCTTATCATAAACTTAATGAATCTAAAGGTAAAAATAATATATTTGACGTAATGTCTAATGGAGAATATAAAAATTTTAATAAACACAATAAAGAAGAAGTAACCAGTAATAACACTAATAAGTTCTATAATACAATGCCAGGTATTACTTCAAGAGAAATAGCAATACCTTTATATTTTTGGTTTTCAAAAATACGAGGACTAGCTTTGCCTCTTATAGCATTAAGATATCATCAAGTATTTATCGATTTTGAATTAAGACCTATGCAAGATTTAATTGTAAAATCTAATAATGAAAATAAAAGTGATACAGGTCTGACGAATAATAGGAATTATTTTACAAAGCCTGAAATTACTTTTAATATGGAATCTTATTATAAAAATACTCATTGGGAACTTAATCCCAAACTTGATATCAACTATATATTTTTAGATAATAAGGAAAGAACTGAAATTTGTAAACACTCTCAAAAATATTTAGTTGAACAAGTTAATCTTTTTAATGTAAAGAGTATAGATGGTATAGGTAAAAATATAGAATTTACACCCTATCATCCAGTTAAAGAAATTATTATACTTCCTAAAAGAGATGATATAGGAATCAGAAATGAATGGACTAACTTTACTAATTTTGATTATCCTAATATTGACTATAAAAAATATCAAAAAACAACTATAAACGATGAAGCAAAAATTGAATTATCAAAAATATGGAAGCACCGAAAATACGAAAAAATACCCACAATTGATAAGAATAATTATACTTTTTTTAACGAAAATATAATAGAAAAACTGAATATTGAGATTGACGGAAAACAAAGGTTAGAATATAAACCTTCGGAATATTTTACACTTAATCAACATCTAGAACATTACAAAGGTTGTAAAATTGATGGTGTTCTAACTTATTCTTTTTCAAAGAACCCTGGAAGATTTCAACCTACTGGCTTTTGCAATACATCAGAGATTGATAATCTTGTATTTAATATTGATCTTAAAACTCCTAGTAATTTTAATGAAGATTATAAATATGATTTAGCATTCTATTTTATAAACTACAATATTTTAGAAATTCAGAATGGTATGGGAGGTATCAAATATAGTAACAAATAATCAATAATATAAATAAATATAGATATATAATATGCCTAGTTACATTATATATGTATTTATTATACTTATAGTTTTATATCTTGTAAAAAAATTAAGAACTGAAACGACACTTAATGAAAACAAGAAAGAAATTGATAAATTACTCAAAGATAACTATCTTATTACTATTAGTATACTACCTATATTTACAGAAAAAAATGATTCATATAAAAAATATTACAAAGTAATTAATTATTTAGATAAAATAAGTCAATCCAGTGATATATTTAGAAGAAACAAAATGTCTATAAAAATAGGACAACTTGCAGATAATGAAGAGGATAGATGGAATAAATTTTTAAATTTAGTTGACTATGCAAATCAAAAAAATATATTTATCTGGATATCTGCAATAACAAAAAACACCCTGGACCAAGAATATCATTATTATAAAAGACTAGGACAGCTTGGTTATAAAAATATAGGTATTACATTAGCGGCATATAATAGTTCGGTTAGTAAAAAAATAGACTATATTTTATCGGAAAAAGGACATGTTCGCTTGGTAAAAGGTATTTATGAAGGTAATATTCATGACGAAAAACTCATAGATATATTATATTTAAAAAATTCTATTAAATTGATTGATTCTGGTTATTATCATACCATTGCTACTCATGATTTTACAATTATAAAAACTTTGCTTAAATATAAAAAATCATTTAATAATTACATTGAAATAGGTCATTTTTATAATTCTTTTAGTTTTTCAAAAAATAATTATGATAAATTGCCTATAAAATTAAAATTTGTTTCATTCTATTTACCTCATGGAAAATACTATCCTTTTATTAGAGATAATATAGGTCTTTATTCATTTCAAAATAAATTATACATAGTAGGTGCTAAAATAAATGGCTTATTTTATGATTTAATTAGTTTTATTAACTAAAATATTTCGTAATTTTGATATTATTTAAATATAACTTTTAAATAATAACTAAAATGATAACTGTAAACAATGCTTTTCATAAGTTTTCAAATAAAATTAGAACTAATCATTCGAATATATCCTTAAAAAAAATGTTAGATATTTTAGACCAAGGTATAGAGATTGAAATTACTGAAGGTAATGGTAATATTCTTGTGGGAATATTATTTATAAATAATTCAGGAGAAATTTTATTATGTAAACAAGATAAAAATTCTGCATTTAAAAAAGAAAAATTTAGTTATATAGAATGTAGTTCTTGTAATGATAAGCTTTATCTAACATTGTTTAATACCTCTAATAATGAGATATTTTGTAAAATAAAATTTAATATTATTCGTTCAGCCGAAATATTTAAAGAAAAATACAATTTGCTTGTTGATTTGTATAAAAAAACTGAAAAAATATCCTTATCTAAAAGAGATTACTTTAAATTAGATTAAACACTTGTTATATGCGTATCAGTATTTACTACTGCTTTATTAATTGTAGTGACTACTGTTGTTCTTGTATCTGCTTCTGGCCATCTGTCATGCGAGTTTTCAATTAAATTTTTACATCTTGAGTCGCTAATTTCTCTTCTACCATTTTTTCTAAGAGGTCCATATTTTTCAATAATTGAAAATACTCCAGCAAGATAGAGTATAGGAAACATAATCCATACTAAATATGGAATGCTTGTATATCCAACTCCATTAATCGTAAATACCACTGGATTATGTCTATTATCTGTTTTATAATACCAATAATTGTTATTAAATATGAGCTCTACAATAAATTCTTGAAGTAAACCAAATACAATAAGTAGTCCCAACTGTGCAAGTCCACAATATTTATTATCGTTTCTTATATGAATGAAATACATTCCAAATAGGAATATTAAACTGTCCCAAAAAGCATGCAAAATATGAACACCAAATCCTAATGGATTATCAAATTTAGATACAAGAAAACTGTCACCTGCAAGTCCAAATGGAATTTCCCAAATACAACCTATACCTATACCAAATAAATAGGTAAGCCATAGACTATGCGAAATTCTATTAGAATATCTTAAAAAAACAAACATTAAGGTAGCAAGTGAAGGACCTAAAGAATCAATAATTACTAATGATTTTTGATGAGAAGTTAGAGTCATTTAATAACTATAAATATATAACTAATCTTTAATTAATTAATATAACATTAAAGGAAATTTATTTTTATATTATAAATGACTGGAGCTAAATTACAACTTTACTCAATAGGTAAAGAAAATTCCTACTTAACAAATAATCCCCAGATAAGTTTTTTTAAACAAGTTTACATGAGATATTCAAATTTTGCTATGCAAACTATTAATTTACAATTTGAAAATATTGGTAATTTGTCATTTACGGATACTACTAAAATCAAACTAAAATTAGATAAAAATGGTGACCTAATACATAAAAACTTTTTAGAAATTAACATACCTGCTATATATTCAACTAATGATCAATCAACCGAGTTTCATTTCCACTGGGCAAATAATATTGCTGATATAATTGTAAAAAATGCAAGAATTATTATTGGAGGTCATGTTATTGAAGAATATGATACCGAATACATATATATTTATAATAAATTATCATATTCAGTTGATAAACAATTGCAACTAGATAAATTAATGTGTAAAGACAAATTAAAATATAATCCACAACGATATTCATCTCCTGCCAACAGTGCAGACATAAATAATATGTTACCGAGTTATGAAGAACAAACTATATTTATTCCTTTACCTTTTTGGTTCCATAGAAATATAGGAGCATCATTGCCGATAGTAAATTTATTATACCATGATGCTATTCTAGAAATAGAACTAAGACCATTAAGTCAATTGATTAATTATCATATCGAAATTGATACTAGTAATCCGCCTAATTTACTTAAACATACCCAAATTAAAAGTGTGGAAAACCTTCAAAAAGATAAAGTATTAGCTATTTTTAAAAATAAAACTTGGAATATAAATCCTATACTGAATGCGGAATATATATTTTTAGATAAGGAACTCAGAAAAACTTTTAATAAAAATACACTTCAGTATGTAGTAGAACCTATAACTAAGGTTATTATACAAAATAAACACGGACATTTAGATGTACGTGATGAACCTACAAATTCAATGCCTCATCATCCCTGTAAAGAAATATTTGTTGTTCCAAGAAGAAATGATGTAAAAAATACTAATAATTGGTTAAATTTTACAAATTGGGATAATTATCTTGATACAAGTAAATATTTAGATCATCAAAACTATTTTCTTGAATTAGCAAGATCTCATGTTAATATTAATACATCTGAAAATATAGTAAATAAATACGCTGAATTCAGAGATAATACTACTATAATTTCAATAAATAGCAGTGCTCATACAATCCAGGCAGCTGATAAAATAACAGATACAGATATAACTAACTTATTAAATATTTGGAAGTATAGAGATTTTAAAGATATACCATCAATTAATGCTAATAACTATTCTCACTTTACGACAAATATAATACAAAATATAAGTATTGATTTTGATGAAACTAATAGAGTTCATAAAAAAGACTATTTATTCTTTAATAAATTACAGCCTTACATGCATCATAATAATTATCTTGAAGGGATTTGCACTTATAGTTTTTCAATACATCCTGATAAATATCAACCTAGCGGAAGTTGTAATTTAGGTAATATTAAAAATATTCGATTTGATATAGATCTAAAAGAGATTAATACAGAATTATCGAATACTGAAAAATATAAATATGATGTTTTAATTTACATGAAATACTACAATGTTCTTGAAATTAAATCAGGAATGGCTGACTTATTATTTAGAATTTAATAAAATAACTTTTAATATAACAATTATATACTAAAGATTATAAAATAAATATATTATAAATGACGGGTGCATTACTTCAACTCGCCGCTTTAGGAAATCAAGATATATTTTTCACAGGTAATCCACAAATGTCTTATTTTAAATCTATATTTAAACGTCATTCTAATTTTTCTATGGAAAATATTTATATCCCATTTGAAGGTTCTCCTAAGCTAAATTATGACACTCCTATTACAATATATGCTAAAATTCCCAATTATGGCGAATTACTCAAAAGTATTAATTTTGAGTTTGAAATACCTGAGATAAACTTAAAAGGTACTGACACTAAAAATATACCATTCAGATGGGTAAATAATTTAGGAACTTCAATTATTAATAAGGTAAGAGTATTTATAGGTTCAGAACTGATTGAAACAATTGAAGGCGAATATATAGATATTTATCACAATGTAAATTTAACAAAAGAACAAAATAAGATATTTAATCAAATGACTGGAAATATTCCTAGCTTATTTAATCCTTATTTTGATTCTGATAGTAATATTCCTATAACACCTAAAAGAAAGATAAGTGTTCCTCTGCCTTTATGGTTTAGCAGATATGATGGTGTAGAAATTCCACTTATTTCACTTGGAAAAATCCCTCTTAAATTAGAAATAGAATTAAAATCTATAAAACAATTATATCATATCGGTGTTGAACAAACCGTTCCGAAAAAAAGAATATTTTATAGAACCCCAAATACTGTTTCTGAAAAAATTTCATGGTTATATCTTAGACCTTCGATAGCTGCTAACTACATATATTTAAGTGATGAAGAAGCGAAGTTACTGAAAACATTTGAACATAAATATCTTATAGATAAGGTTTCTTGTAAAGAATTTATAGGCAATATAAACGAAAAAACAATAGAACTAGAGCTATTTAGTCCTACAAAAGAAATATATATAGTTCCAAGAAGAGACGATGCTATATCAAATAATCAACATTCAAATTATACAACTTCATATTTATTAGATAATATGGATCCATTAGATTTAGCTAATAACTGGAATTTCCGAAGTGATATACCATCTATAAATAATAATAATTATACATATTTTACTGAAAATATTATAAAATCTATGGAAATAAGATTTAATGGTGATGTTAGATTAGGTGAAAGAGACTATAACTATTTTCATAAAATTCAACCTTTTAGTCATCATACAGGTTTATTACCTAAAGGTGTATTACTTTATAGTTTTTCTATTAATCCAGAAAAGTATCAGCCATCAGGAGCATGTAATTTTTCTAATTTTAAATCAATAGAATTAATATTAAAATTCAAATCTCCCAAGAACAATGAAGCAATAAAAAAACAAAATATTAAATATGATTTTAAATTATACACAACTTCGTATAATATATTAAAAATAGATAATGGAGAATGTCAGCTTTTATTTAAATCATAATTAGTCTTCATTTTCAACTAATGTATAAAAATTTTGTAACTGTTCATCAGTAAAATGATGACACCAATTATTAAGACCCGCTAAAGCACCATATTTATTAGGATGACTTCTGATTATATCATAGATTTTTTGCACCCATAAATAATCCTCATCTCCCGAACATTTTCCATTATTAAAATATCTTTTTACGTGAATACACAATTCATAAGTTGATTGTTGATTAGCATTTCTCCAAAGATTATCATGTGTTTTATAATATAATGAGGGCAAATAAGGTTTTTTATCAATTTCTACAAATTCTTTAGAATCAATGTTTTTTTTGTTAGACATTTATTTATTCAAAGATTTTATTCATTGAAATATTATATTAATATTATCAAATTTAAAAATAATAAAATGAATATCATAATAAGCTATAAAAATATTATTTATGGCTTACTATTTAGTAAGTTTAAAAACAAAATATTGTTTTTAACTACAATACCTTTAAAAATTTGAAGACATGAAACATTACAATCGTTTTTTAAAAAATGAATTATTCTCAAAATCAAACTATACATGATTCAATTATTAATCTTACTTTTACTATAGGTGAATGGTCGGAATGTATAGATAATCAACAGACACGGGAAATAACAATACGCGACCAATATAATAATATCTATAATTTTGATAAACAACTCTATAATAAACAAGGTATTTTGATGACAACTCAATCAATGAAGTGTCAAAAAGAATTTACTTGGAAATCAGAAAACATAGCATTTCTTGTTTGCATGTTGATGTTTATAACATGCGTTTTTGCAGTATGGTGTGTTAAATCAGGATCATGTAATATAAAAAAAGCCAAAGATAATTCACATATGAACAAATCAATGCATTGTCAATTAGAAAATAGAACCACACGAAAAATACCTAAAAGTTCTAGACATAATGATGAAGTTGGAATCAGAATTAATAACCTATCTTTAGGTATTGCTGGTAGTAATTCTAATCAATCTAGTTCTATTGACATTCTCTAATATAAGCTTTAAAACACAATATGCAAATAGCAAAGCCATAGCAAAAGCAATATTAATATAAATGATATTAGGATATTCAAGTATTTTTTTTACTAATACAATTAGTAACATTAAATAATTAAATACTAAGTGATTTAAAACAAGTAAAGCAAGGGCTACACACTCATAAATGAACCATAAATAAAAAAATTGAAGTAGCATTCAATATATTTATTTAAATAATTAATTTTATATGATTATATGATTTGGTTATGTTTAATTTGTAATACAGAAAATAATATATCTGAATTATTATACAATGATGAAAAAAAACCCAGATACTGTAAATTTTGTCGTAACTTAGATGTTTTATCATATTCCAAATATAATCGGTCCGAATATTTACTAGAGACTTATTTAAAGCTTAATAAGAAAATAGATAGTCTTGTTCCTACAAATGAAACTTATCCAAGATTTGAGATAACACATCAATTTATTAATGAATTTGTAACTAATATTAATGAACCAATTAATAACCCACTTAATATTTATTCTGGGCCATCAAGAGAGGCTATTTTACATCATATTAGAAATAGAATATATAATAATAGTGTTAATTCATGGTATAAATATAGACGAACCATATCAAAAAAAAAGTATAAAAAAACAATAAAAGTTAAATTTTTGACACTGTTACCTACAAGATGTGTAAGAAATATTTTAGATTTTATTTAAGTGCATTTAGACTCAATATATCTAGATAAATATTCACAGTCATGGACATATTGTTGATTACATTCATTAAGTTGTTTCTTTAAAATCTGACATTCATTACTTTCATTGTATAATGGTATCGGTTCTAATGCTGGAGTTGGTTCATTGTTTCCAAATTTTGAAAACATCTCTCTGGCTAGTTGACTTCCAGCACCAAATGAAAATCCTTGAAACATGTTACTTAAAAAGGATTGTCCTATTCCTATATTTTGCGGTTTATTTTCTTTAGGAGCAGGAGGTGGTGGATTTCTTGCAGTAGTATTTACTCTTCTTACTCTGTTGGGTCTATGTTTATAAACTCTGGGCATAATATATACTATATAAATAAATAAATAATTTTATATAGTTATATTTAATATTTATGCAATCATAGGTGCTTTAATTGTTCCTTGATTTCTGTAATTTTCAATAACAAAATTACCTATTTCATAGTCTTCTATATTATTTTTAGGTAAACCCAATATATTTAATTTAGGCTGATCAAGAGGTGTTCTTTCAAGTTGCTTTTTAACTGCATTAATATGCTCACTGTATACATGT
>TARA_B100000963_G_scaffold359796_1_pt1 | contig 27276 bp, 25 predicted proteins | sample TARA_B100000963 | Tara Oceans TARA_B100000963 (sample SAMEA2622097) | marine metagenome | biome: marine biome (ENVO:00000447); feature: surface water layer (ENVO:00002042); material: "saline water (ENVO:00002010), including plankton (ENVO:xxxxxxxx)" | depth 5 m | reverse complement strand
CAAGATTTAAGAAAAAGGTGGAAAATGAAACAAGAAAAATTAAGTCCAAATTATACATGTAAACTAAATGATATAATCTCGGTAAAATGAAAAAAGAAAAGATTACATTTTTAAATCCAAAAAAAGGAAATTCAATAGGGCAATGGTTGATTGAAGAAGGTATCTCAGCAGGCTTTCCATCACCAGCAGAAGATTTTAAAGAAATTAGAATTAGCTTAGATAAGGAGTTAGTTAAAAACAAGGATGCTACATTTTACGCAAGGGTCAGTGGAGAATCGATGGTTGGAGCTGGACTAGATGATGGGGATTTATTGGTAATTGATAGATCATCAGATCCTAAAAATGGCAAAATAGCAGTCTGTTTAGTTGATGGAGAATTTACTGTAAAAAGAATAAAGAAGGAAAAAGATAAATTCTACTTAATGCCAGAAAATAAAAAATACAAACCCATAGAAATTAAAGAGGATAATCAATTTATTATTTGGGGAGTTGTGGAGTACGTGATTAAGAGAGTTTAATTATACCTTTTTTATATTATTCTTGATAATTAACTGATGTAATGCTTTTACAAAGTGATCAGATTTTGCTTTTTGGTTTGAGTAAGGATAATTAATAATTTATTCTAAAAACTTCGTTTAGGTAAATCTTTAAACCATTTTTCATATAGTTTAGAGGTAGGTATAATAATCACCCAGGCAGTTAAGAATATGAGCTGTATATCTACAAAAAATGATTTATTATTTTGATACCACATTTCCAATTCACCTTTATAAGGTGCTATAATTCGTTTGTAAAACTCATGTGGATCTTCATCATTAACAGCTGAAATAATTGATTCCTCATCTCTAAATATAATAGAACCAATGCCAGTAAGTCCGGGCTTTACATTGTATATTTTAGATTGTACATCTTCATTGTAAGCAGAAAATGTTTTTGTGACTAATGGCCTAGGACCTACTAAACTAATATCTCCTTTTAAAATATTAATAATTTGCGGAAGTTCATTAATCTTTGTTTTTCTTAAAAAGGATCCAAATTTTGTAACCCTTGGATCATCTTGAAGCGTAATACTCCCCGTACCTATATTCATAGAGTTTTTTAACATGGTTGCAAACTTCCATATTTTGAATCTTGAATTATGAATTCCATAACGTTCTTGAAAATAGAAAATTTCTCCCTCTGCAGAGAGTCTCAGGATAATTATTATAGGAATAAAGACTGGTAATAAAATAATTAATGCTAAAAAACTAACAGTAATATCCAATAAACGTTTAAAAAAATTATACATTATTTACATTTTTTGATCTAAATGTTTACCGGTTTCAATGTGTACGAAATCTGGAACATATTTTTTAATAACAGTTACAATATCTAACTTATCTGAGTTAGGATTATTAAATACACCCTCAAAATCAGCTTTTACTTCTTCAAAAGATATTTTAATTTCTGGACTATTTATGAATCCTAAAGAATCATAATTGTCAGTATTGTAATCTTCTTCTTCATTAAAAAACTCTTCATATGTTTTTTCACCGGAAGTATCTGTCTTAAAAAAATAAATAGGGTATTTTGATGGATTGCTATCAAAATCAAATTCTTTAGCTTCTTTTTCTGATTTGACCAATTCAGGCTCAAATCCGTTCTGCTTCAAAAAGTTTAAAGAAATTTCTTTAAGATAGATTTGATCTCTATGAAAATCTAATTTAGGAAAGAAAATATTTCCCGTATATCCTAAAAATGTGGCCAATAAACATATTTGTCCCGATTGTTCTGGTGTGACAAAAAATCTCTTAATATCTGATGGGCAAGAAAGTGGTTGTTTTTTATTAAGTCTAAAAATAAAACCATCTAACAAACTTCCATTCGAAAAAGCAACGTTGGCAAACCGAGCTGTTGAAACTCTAAATTTTTCTTTCTTAGATAAAATCAACTTTTCCATTAAACTTTTTGAAGCTCCCATAATATTAACAGGATTTGCAGCTTTATCTGTAGAGACGCTAAAGAAATATTTTGGAGGATTTAACTCACAAAGTTTTAAAAGCTTAATTGCTCCGTAAACATTATTTTTAACTAATGCTTCAACAGAGATTTTATCTTTCTCAGATCTAACGTGCTTATGGGCTGAAAAATTTGCAATCACTTGCCAACTATCAGAATTAAATATTTTATTAAAGGTTTCACTTAATAAATTTACAGGGTACGTAATGTATTCTGGATTATAATCTAATAGGTTAGAACTTCGAAGATCTCTAGTTAATTCAGTTAAACCATTCTCATTAATATCAACAACGGTTATTTTTGAAGGTTTGTATTTTAATATTTGTTTTATGTAACTAGAGCCTATTGTACCAGCACCACCTATTATAAGTATATTATTTCCTTTAATATTCAATGATAATTTTTCATCAAACTTGTTCAGATCATTATCAAAATTGATATACTTTTTGATTATTGTTTCTTTAATCATGTTTTAATTTTTAAAAGATTTTAAAGTTTTTATTAACCCTTCTTTACTAGTCAGAGGTAATTTCTTTGCTATATATTTTTTTATTTTTTCATTGCTAACCATATATGATTCTGTTAATTTTTTTAATCTCTCAGAATTTAATGGCAACGGAATTATATCTCCAATTTTCGCTATAAATTTGACTATAAACGGCGACAGATTAAAGATAATTGGTTTTTGATTATTTGAATTGGATATTAATGATATTATTTCATTAGTTGATAAGTATTCATCATCCGCTACATTATAAACACCAGACGGTATTGTATTGTTTTTAATCAATTCATTAATTATAAACAGAAGGTTATCTATACTACAATAGGATCTCTTGTTTTGAAAAGAACCTAATATCCATGGAATTCTTTTTGATACTAAATTATATAGAAGATTTAAATTTCCTTTATTATTGGGACCATGAATCATACATGGTCTTAATATATATAGTCGTTTATTCTTAGGAATTTTTTTTGATAAAATATAACTCTCTGCTAATAACTTGCTTTTACCATAATGAGTTTTTGGTTTGGGTTCACAATCTTCGTTTAAAACTCCAACCACATTATCAGCAACAGCTTTTACAGAACTTAACATAATAAAAACGTTTGAGTCAGAAATCAAAAAAGAATCAAATATTTGTTTTGTAAGTTCTGTATTAACTTCATAATATTCATCTTTATTTGAAATATTTTTTAAATCATGTGCCATTCCTGCAAGATGAATAACTGTATTTTGTTTAATTAAAAATTCAGAACCTCTAATATGTTTTTTAATATCAAAATCTTTATTAAAGTTGGTAATAAGATTTTTACCAACAAACCCCGAAGCTCCAGTCAAATAAATACTCATAAATATTTCAAAATTTTAGCTGAAAGCTGACTATTAATTAAAGAACGATCAAACTTTATCTTGAATTTATAGCGATCAATGTGAACTGATTGTTTATTTGTTTTTAAAAAACGTACCAAAGAACTGATATCACACGGATTGAAAACATAACTATTAGAAACCTCTTTGTTTATGAAATTTGCAGAATAACCACTGACTCCTGCTAATATTGTTATTGGAAATGTTGCTAATTCAAAAATTTTTGAAGGAAGAACTTTTTTAAATGCATCATAGTCATTCAAATGTAAAAAAAGATAATCGGCAGTATTATAAATACTTTTCAACTCAAATCTGGAAACTGGATCTTTTAGAATTACATTTTCAACTTTTAAATTATCAATCTCTTTTTGTAGTTTATTTTTTGCGCCACCATCTCCATAGATTAAAAAAGTAAAATTATTTCCTAGTTTTTTTGCTGCCTGAGGAACAATCTTATCTAATCCTTGTCCTTCACCAATATTTCCAGCATACACAATTAACTTAGCATTACCTCTTTTAATATGATTCAAAGAATTACCATTTTTCAGAAACTCATTATCTATACCATTTGAGAAAAATGAAAAACTTTTATTTTTGAGTTTTGAAAAATATTCTTTGAAACCCTCCGAAATTAAATTAATATGATTGGCATAATTAAAAGTTTTATTTTCTATATATTTTAAGGAGGATATAATTATAGGTTTAAAAACTGATGGTTTGAGAACATCAGACATCGTATCAACAAAAATATCTCTAATATCTAAAAAAAGAGGTGCTTTAGATTTCTTGGCAATTTTGTAACCTAAAAACGCTGTAAATAAGCGGCTTGAAGAAGCAAAAACTAAATCTGCTTTTTTAGAACTATTCAATTTTCTTACTTCCCAATAAAATTTAGAAAAAGATAAAACTTGGTCAATCATTCCACTTTTGTGTGAAGGTAATTTAATTCTATGAACCCTTAAATTATCAAATTCCTCGTATTCTGGTGCGTTTTCTTTAAATGTAATATATCGATTTGGTGAAGTAGTATAAAGATCGATAATCGAATTTTTTAATTTTGCTTGAGATGATAATTCCAAAGCTAGTGGTGAATTACGAAATGATCCCGCACACAAATCTGGTTTAAAATAAAATGTTAAATAAACTATTCTTTTCATGTAAATATTGTTGTTTCTAAATTTGATTCGAAAACAACTTTTAATTTAACAGCATTTTCAGTTTTATTAAAACCATGTGCAAATTCATAGAATTCTTTAATTATAGAAATCTTTTTTCCTTTAAATGATATTTCAATATTAGAGTTTTTAAAATACACCCTTGAATCCTTTATAATTATATTTTTAATTGATGGATGAAAATGAAAATGTCCTATTTTTTTATATACATCATGTTTGTCAAATTCATCACAAATAAGAATTGAATCATTTTTTGTAAAAAATTTACGATTATGTATTACCCCAAGTCTTTTATAACCATCGTGAGTACCAGAAAACTCAATCTCCTTTTCAGTATATGATAATATTTTAGATCTTTTAGCAACTCTAAAACCTCCCCAGACTTGAGTTTGATCATAATCACCAACAGTTATAGTATTATGAGAACTAGTACTTCTTTCTAGCTGTCTTCTTTCATTTTTTTCATAGGTAGAAGTACCCGTATCAACTATAAATGGTTGATTATTTGTATGTAATACAAAATTAAAAGTGTCAGAATGTACATGTCCTGGCTGATATGAAGCTCCAACTTCTCCAAGATCCATAAACAACTCATATTTTTCATTTTTAAACATGCGGTAACCAGAATCAGAGAGTTTAATGTTTTTTTTATTAATTCCTAAAAGTTTTCCGTAATTCAAAAGCTCTTTTGTCGATGGTGCTATTTCAAATGCAGAATCATTAACCATTGGGATATCTCCATTATTAAAAGTCACGTTATCCAACCATGATAACATTTTAGAACTAATTTCTTTTAAGAAATTTAATAAATTATCATTTTTCCAGTTATTCAATTTTATTAATTGAATACAATCTAAAACTCTAAATAACATTATTTGATGATACATAGGAGATAATTCAAAATGACTTCCATCTTTTAATATTTGTTCATTTAATTCTGTTTTTAAAATATTTTGAGATTTACTATATAACTTCTCATCTTGAAAATAATATGCTCCAAAGAGTAATGAAAATGCGTTTTCTAATAAATGGTTTCCTAATAAATGATATTCTAAATTTTTAAGAAGTGTATAATAATTTTTGAGTAATATCTTATCAATTCTGGAATCTTCAATCTTATTATATGAGAGAAACTTTATCCAATTAATTCCTCTTAGAGAAATTGGATATGCTTCTTTGCCTTCCTTTAAAACTTTATCATTTTTAATATAATCATTGATAATACTTACACCAATCTCTTTGGACATTTCTTTTTGATTTAAAAAATCAAAATAATTCAAATTATATATCCATAACTTTCCATAACCATCATAATTCCAATCAATTTGATCTGGAAAATCATGAGAGATATTCAAAAAAGTAAAAGACGTTTTATTATCTGAATAGCTAAATGAAGAATTCAGTTTACTTTTCCATTTTATAGAATCTTTATATGGTACAAATTTCTCTCCAGCTTCCATATTAAAGACCCTATTCCTAATAAAATAATAAAAGCGATAATATATCTGTGTAGGTTTAAGATATTTTACTGTATTTAAAAGTAATTTTATTTTATGGAAATCCATTTACCTTTTTTCAATGATTCAATGGCTGCAAAAGAAGCTTTCGTTGTATTTACAATTTCATCAAAAGGAATGATCGGTTCTCCTCCATTTTTTTGCTGTTCGATTAATTGTTTAAATTGATTAAAATGTCCTTTATCTTGTCTAGATTTAGTACTAGAAAAACTTTTAAACCCATATCCTTTTAATTTTCTCCAATTATCCATAACAAGTGTTCGCTCTTGAGAATAGATTTCTACTCTTTCTTTTGAATACCCTTTACTTCCATTGGCAAAATAATTAATCACAGCGTTACTTCCATTTTCATATTTTAATAAAATACTCGCATTGTCTGTATTTTCTTCAGGATTTACTCCCATAGCATTCATACAAGCAGAGATTACTTTTGATCCTGAAAAATAAGAACATAAATCTATATAATGACAAGCTTCACCAATAATTCTACCTCCCCCAATTTCCATATCATGTACCCATATATTATTAGGGATAAAACCAGCATTCATTGTAGCAACAATATTAATAGGAGTTGATGAACTTCCTAAAGTCTTTTTCATCTTTTTAGCTAAAGGTGCAAAACGTCTATTAAACCCAACTGATACATTTACATCTTTTGAATTGTATTTTTCAATAATCTCATCTAACTCATTTTCATTTAATGCAAGTGGTTTTTCAACAAAAACACTTTTTCCTGCATTAATAGCTTCAATGGCCATTTTAGCATGCATATGATGTTGCGTAGTAATCATTACCAGATCGACATTCTCATCATTTAATATTTGATAATAATCCGATGTTGAGTTGGCTATGTTGTGTTTTTTTGCCATGATTGTAGACGATAATCCACCTGAACTGGCAATGTATTTTATTTTAGCATTGATTTTCTTGAGATTTGGAAGAATAGTAGAGCTTGTAAAATTACCAGCCCCAATGATACCAACTATGCCTTTCTTTCCATGAAAAGATTTTTCGAGCAATTTTATGGTACTTTTTTGTTCTTCTAAGGATGAATATTCTAAAATTGATGCTATGGACTTGGAGTTAGACATATCTCCATATATCTTTAGATAGTCGTTCAAAGGGACTCTGTCAGTAATCAAAGAATTTACATCTAAAATTTTCTTTGAAATTGCATTTAAAACCGCTTCAAAATTTCTTTTTTCTGTCCAACGAACAAATCCGATTGGATAGTCTTGACCTTTTTGTTCGTAATCTTGATCATATCTTCCTGGTCCGTAAGAACAAGAAACTTGAAAAGTAATTTCTTTTTCAAAGAAATCTGCTCTGCTAATATCCAATCCAATTACTCCTACCAAAATAACACGTCCTCTTTTGCGACACATTCTTGCAGATTGAGAAATAATCTCATTGCTTTTGTTAGATGCTGTAATTATTACACCATCCGATCCAATTCCATTTGTGTAGGATTCTACAAATTTTACTTGATTTGTTCCATCAGATGGATTAATAGCTATGATTCCTTTTTCTTTGGCTATTTTAATTTTTTCTGAATCAAAATCAAATCCTATTACATTACAGCCATTTGCTAGCAGTAATTCGGCAGTTATTAAACCAATTAATCCAAGACCTACTACTACAATTGTTTCTCCAAATGTTGGTTGTAATAATCTAATCCCTTGCAAACCAATAGCACCTATAACTGTAAAGGCAGCCTCATCATCTGATACATTATCAGGAATTTTAGCAACTAGATTTTTAGGCACACAAACAAATTCTGCGTGATTTCCATTTGAAGCCACTCTATCTCCAACAGAGAACTCATTAACATTTTTTCCAACAGCAACCACTTTCCCTACATTGCAATATCCTAACGGAAGCGGTTGCCCTAATTTATTAAATACAGCATCTAATGTTGGTCTTAATCCATCTGTTTTAATTTTATCAATTACCATTTTAACCTTATCTGGCTGTTGCTTAGCTTTCTGAAGAAGATTCGCTTTTCCGAAATCGACTAACATTCTCTCAGTCCCTAATGAAACTAATGTTCTGGTTGTTTGAATTAAAACTGTTCCCGATTTCACTCTTGGAACAGGAACTTCCTCTAAAATAGTATCTCCTTTTTTAAGGTCTTGTATTATTTGTTTCATATTCTTTATAACTTAAAATAAATTAATATAGAGGCTTTCGCTCTTGTCTATTTGGATAACTAATTAACACCGCCCTGTACTTTCCTTTAAAAACAAAAAGACTACCTGCTGCAGCTCCAATAATTTTAAATTTTGATATCAATTTTTTAATATGGTTTAATGTTCCTGCTCCACCCATTACAGTAATAGGCATGCTACATTTTTTTCTGACATTTTCAACTAGATAGGTATCATATCCTTGCATTGTTCCGTCATTGTCGATAGAATTGATCACAATCTCTCCTATTCCGATTTCTTCTAATTTTTTAACCAAATCATCAAGCTTCCATTTGGATTTTTTTGTTCCATTATGAGTATATATATCGTATCCTCCAAAAAGTTTTTTCTTTTTTACATCTATTACTACTACTACACTTTGATTTCCAATAATAGCTCCAATTTGTGTACAAAGATCTATATTATTGAGCACTGAATAAGACAGAGCTACTTTCTCTGCACCTAGGCTTATAATTTCTCTTGCTTGTTCAACAGTCGTTATTCCTCCTCCATAACAAAATGGCATCCTACATTCATCTGCTAAATTTTTAATCATTTTTATATTTGGCGTTCTATTTTCTCTAGTTGCATCAATATCTAAAACCATTAATTCGTCAACTTCTTTTTCATTAAAGATTTTTACGGCATTAATTGGGTCCCCAACATATTTAGGGTCTTTAAACTTTATTGTTTTGACAAGTCCTTTATTGTGAACCAATAAACATGGTATAATTCTGGATCTTAACATATTTCTAATTCAGCAAAATTTTTAAGTAATTGCACTCCATTGCCATGGCTTTTTTCAGGATGAAATTGAGTTCCGAAAATATGATTGGCATATATGGACGATGTAAATTCACCTCTATAATTTGAAGTTGTTAAGATATTCTCCTCTTTTTCACATTCAAAATAAAAACTATGTACAAAATAAAATCCAAAATCTGAATCTATTCCTTTAAATAGATTGTGGTTTCTTATGTCTTTTATAACATTCCAACCCATATGTGGTAATTTCGGTTTTAATTCAATTTTCGTTTCATCAAATTTCTTAACATTTCCTGGTATCCAACCTAAACCGGATAAATTTCCTTCATCACTTCCATATCCCATTACTTGTAGTCCAACACAGATTCCTAATACAGGGACTTTCTTATCAAGTACTAATTCATTCAGTTTATCTTTAAGCCCTGAGTCAATTAATTGCTGCATGGTTGCATCAAACGCTCCAACACCAGGTAGAACTAACTTATCAGCTTTTTCTAAATCCTCTGGTTTTGTTATTACTTGATACTTAATATTTAGATTTTTATATATGGTTGCTATTGCTTGAATATTTCCAGAACCGTAATCTATTATCCCTATCATCTCTTTCCCCCCTTTTCTAATCCTAACATTCTCATCACTTTTGCCCCAATATTATAAATGTTTTTTTGAGATTTATAATCTTTGTAGGTCTTATTAGGAGCATCCATATAAGATTGTAATTCTTCTACTGAAATACCTAATTTAGTTGCTATGTATTCAAAGTCTTGAGAAATAGTTTCTGGATCATAAGCAGTAGACTTAAGTTTTTCAAGTGCTTCATCTCGAGTCATTTGATTAGTTAAAATTAAACTAGAATACTGCACTTTTCTGGTATCAAAACCAAATTTTTTTGGTAACCAATAACTTTCATAAAACCTAGTGAATCTTGATTCAAAATGTTTTTGAGGGTATTCCTGATAACCAAACTTTTCAACTAGAGTTTTCATCGCTTCGTTTTTGTTATATGGAAAAAAATCTAAAGGTCTGATTAATTTTATTTTTTTTACATATGGTAAATATACCTTATGCCATAAAATATTAGATACTGGATAATACTTTAACTTGCCAGTTCCATATTTTTTATAAATATCTCTGAGCTGAATAGAATCTGACTGGTAGTACATCCACTCTATGGGATTCCTCACACATTCTGTAGAGTAATTTCCACCAGTTAAAATATATTTGATATTATGTTTTGAAGCAAACTTATACATTGTTGCAAAAAATGCATGATCTTGAGGTGTATCAATGTGTGATACTCCTGACTTAAAAAACGCCAACTGTAAATCTTTCATTTCCTCCCAATTGATTACTTCAGTGTACAAATCTAAACCCAATCCATCTACTAGTCTTTCTATATTATTCACAGCAATCTGGGAATTCCAACCAGCATCTACATGAAAAACCAAGGGTCTTAAGCCATATTTCTTAACCATTATATATAAAAGATAGGAACTATCTATTCCTCCACTCATACCCATTAGGCAGTCAAAATCTTTACTCTTGCCTTCTTTCTTTATTTTTTTAACAATCTCTTTTAAGGCTTTATCTCCTATATCATCTGTATGCCATTTTGACAATATCTCTTTATAAAACGTATTGCAATGATCACAAACTCCTTTTTCATCAAACTTAATTTTGGAGTCTGTTGTATCCATTACACAATTTTTACATATTTGATAATTTCTATTTTTTTCTCTCATTTTAAATCAGTACTAAAATAATTATTTATAATACTAGCTAGCCGTGTTTTTCTTTTTTGATAAGAAAACTTCTCTTTTATACGTGTTCGTAATTGATTTCCTATTTGTAATCTTTCTTGATCGGTTTTATTTAATAAAAATAAAATACTTTCTGAAACAGATAAATAATCATTGTGATCCACATAAATACCCTTTGGACCAACTAAACTAGGTAGAAATCCTCTTTTACTTACAATGACTGGAACTGAACATGACATAGCTTCAGCAACCGCTTGCCCAAAAGTCTCGACATCTGAAAGCTGAACATAACCTTTTGCCTTTTGAAACATAGTTGGCATATCATTGTTTTTAATATTGTGAATTAATTCTACATTTTCATTAATTTTCAATTTATTAACTATCATTTTATATTTTTGATAAGCGTTACCCAATTTTCCAACAAAAGCAAATTTTTGATCTGGATAAAACTTTAAGACTTCTTTTATAGCTTTTAAAAATATTTCACCTCTTTTAAGTAAAAAAGGACCTTCATCCAGGTTAACAACAGTGAAAATTATTTCCTTAATATAATCATTGTCGCCTTTAAAAATTTGTGTATTTACACTATTGTAAAGAACGATTGGATTTCTTCTTGATAATTTTTTAACATCATTGATCATAAAATCAGAAACAACAAACAGCTTTGTAGCAAACCTAAGTGACAGAATGGTTGCTATTTTTTTATATAACGGTGTTTCTAAAAAACCCCAACTATTTTCATATACAGAATCTTTAATAAGCATAGCTTCTGTTCCACCAGCAATAACAAAAATTGGCTTTCTTGATACTATTGATTTAATCAGTGGCAAAATACTTCCACTTGCCCACCATGAGAAATACAAATCAAAATTGTAAGGGATTTCCTTAAAATTTGAAGCTATTACAACATCATGACCAAGTTCTCTAAGTATATTAATATCTTGTAATGAGTATTGTTGCTTTAAAATACTTTCAAAACCCTCCTTTGAAAAAAAACAAATTCTCATATATATAAATTAAAATCCGGTTTTATATTATTACTATGATTTTTTTTTGTAGTAATATAAATAATTAGAAAGTATAAAATTCAAAATATAAATTGTGATTATACCATACATATAAAATGTTAATGATAAAAATGTTTTATTAATTGATAAAAGAAAGCAGTATAATATAATAATTGAAAAAGAAATTAAATCACTGTAAACTCTTAATGAATTTCTTTTTGCTACAAACATAACATTGTTATCCAAAATGTATATTAGGTTAAATACATTAATAATTGAAAAAGACACAAATAAAAGAAAATCGAATTCAAAGAAATTATAAATAAACTTATCTATAAAATAGCTAACCAAAACAAAAATAAAATTAGACATTAAAATAACTTTTTTTAAAAAAATTATACTTTTCATGTTGTGTAAAATTCTGTTGCCTAGCTTTAAAGAATTATTTACAATAATTGTGATCTCAGAGGATATAAAAAAATTAATAAAGTTGAAAATAGTATGTAAGAGTTTAAATATCCCAAAAAATTCTTTTCCTATAAATGTAATTATGAAATAATTAATGTTTTTAACTCCAGTAAAACTAGATAGAACAGGAAGTATATTAATTTTCCATAAATGAAATATTTCTTTTAGGTGGGTAATCTTTATTTTTAAATATTTTGTGGAAAAAAGAAGATATAGTAAAATTATTAATGAAAATATAATTGGTAGTAAAAAAATTAGATCATAATTGTTTGTATTTAAATAAAAAACAAGTCCAATTAGTATTAAAAAATTATTTATTATCGGAATTGAAAAATGTAAAAGATATTTTTTTTTACCCAAAAAATAGAATGAAAAAATATTTTGCACAACTAGTAGTGGCCATCCATAAATTAAAGAAAAGTTATTTTCACTAAAACTTACAAATTTCAATAATAAACTTTTTGGCAAAAAAAAATTTAATACAAATAACAAAAAAATAAAAAAAATAATAACCATTTTAAATTCATTAAAAAGGTTAGTTTTATTATTACCAATAATTTGCGATACAGGATTCAAACCAAAATTAAAAATTAATACCATAAAAAGATATAATGCATAATCCGATTGGATATCTGAATAGATTTTGAATGAGAAAAATTTATAAGAAAAGACAACGATTAAAATTGAGCCAATAACAGAAACTGCCTTTAGCATATTAAATACACCTGAGTCAAAAAATTTTTTCTTAATTAAGTTTAAATTCATTTTTTTTTGAATTAATTAGGTATATAAGTAAGAAAAAGAGGAGTATAAAGTCTATATTAAAATCTCTAGAATTTACGAATAATTCAAATCCAGTAGTAACAGAAAAAAGTAATAGTGCAAATGAGTATATAAATAATTGAAATTTATTTCTTCTTATTATTAATAACATTTTCAAAATAGACCATATTAATAATGTTGTGAAAAAAGTAAAAAATAAAATGCCTCTTTCAATTATAAGAGTTAAAAACATATTATGAAAACTTCCAAAAGAAAACTCTCCTAATGAAAGTTGTTCTATAACAAATTTAGAGGTTCCAATACCCGTCCCAAAGAAAATATCATAAAAACTCAACTCAGTAAAAAATTCATAAAAGATATTTCGAGAACTATAATCAAAAGAGTTAATAAAATTACTTAATGAAAAATCTATAAAATTTGAATTATTACTAGCTAAGTCTAATCTCAATAACCAATATTTTAAAAAAAATATCTCTTCACTAATAATTAATGAAAACATGAAAAAACTTATTACAGACACTGAGATAAATAAGAAAAAATGTTTAAACTTAATTTTTGTAAAGAATCCAAATAATATAATTATTCCAACAATAATAGCTCCTCTTGAAAATGAAAACAAAATAGTAATGAAAAGCAGAGATGTTGTTAAAGGTAGAACATACTTTTTAATTTTATAATCAAAAGATTTTGCGACGTTTAAAACCATTAAAAAAATAATTAAAATAGCTATGCTATTATATTGTCCTCCAGAGAATTGGAGTTTAGATAGATTATCTTTTGATGCAATAAATAATTCAATTGGAATTAAAATTATATAAAGTGAATACTTTACGACTATATAATTAATTAACAAATTAAAATTATATAAACTAAAACCTTTATTTAAATATTCATAAAAAATTACAGGTAATAGTCCAGTTGTCAAAAATAAAGAAGCACCATATAAAAATCCTAAGTTTTGTATGGAAATAATTGTTGGAATAATATTAAGTAAGATATAAAAAATTGATATAAATGATAATTTTTTAATAAAAGGTATTAATATTATTAGACCGAAAATCAAAAATATTTGATAGTAATACGATAAATCTATTTTTAAAAAAACTAAAAATAAGTTGTAGAGAAATGATAGAAATAAAACAATAATAAAAGTCTTAAAAATTTTCATATGTCATATTTCTAAATAATTGTTTAAATCAACTGAATCATGTAAAAAAACTTCTTTTGAGATAGATTTACGATAGTTTTTATGTTTTCCATTTAATATTTCTTTTATAACTAAATCTAATTCTTCCATACTATCAACAATCTCAAATTCATTAGATTTTACAATACTTTGTTGATGTTCAAATTCATAAAGATCAATTTTTCCATTCAAAATTTTGGGTCTAAAATTAATTACGGGCTTATTAAAAATTATTGCATCAATTGATATGGTTGAAGCTACAGTTATTACTATATCTGACTTTAAGAATTCTTCGCTTTGGTGTAAAAAAAACTTTTCATCAACATCCCAATTAGTTAAACTTGATACCCCACTACTTTTACTAATAGAAACTTTTTCTGATTCAAAAGCTCTGTAAAAATCTTCATCTTTTTCTGCAGGATGAAGTCTTATTAATAAATTAGAATTTTTTCCATACTCATCATTCTCAATTTTTTTAATTAAATTTTTAACAAAATCTAATTCATTAGGAAAATTTCTTGATGTAATAGTTGCATATAATAAATTACAATTTTTATTTTTATCTGAGATAATTTTTAAATTGCTGTTCTTATATTTATTGAAAATATATTGGCTTATAGGTCCCTTAACATATATTGGAGATTTAATATTTAATTTATCTTTTAAAAAAAATTTCTGAGACTCTCCCCATACAAAATATGAGTTGTAATGTTTAAAAGTATAGTACTTATAAATATTATCCCAACTGGGTAAAATAAAACATAAGTTAGTTTTACTTCCTTTTAGACTAATTGATAAAGCAATTTCGTGATTTAAGTATGGAGATAAGAAATAAACTGTATCAAAATTTTTATGAATATTAATAGGCTTTTTTATATGGTAATTTTCAGCAAAATTTTCTAATAATTTAATACTATTGAATCTTTTTAGTATAGTACTTACTAATTTGAAAAACTGTCTAGGCAACCATTTATTTTTAAGTATGTAAAATTTATTTATATTAAAATCATAAACATTTCTATAAATAAAATTTAGTAATGAAATAAAAATAAAAAAAACCTTATTTTTCTTACTAAAATCTAATTTAACACATTCTACATAATCATAATTACTATTTACTAATCCGTAATAATAATTGGAGCATAAAAGGGTAATTTTATAATTATTTTTTAGTTCTTCATAAAAACCTGTTGAAAATAAAAATCTGTATGCCCATCCGTCCGTAATAGTAAATGCTATAGATTTCATGAAAAAAATTCTTTAATAAATATCAGAACCTAATATATTATATTTACCTAACCTTTCTTCAATTAATTCAAAAGAAGATCTATCACCTTTTTTATCCCAATTAAAAGAGTAATTTCTTTTAAAATTATTTCTTAAAAAATTTGCATTATTTGTTCTACCATCTATTAAAATATACGCTCCCGGTATTAATGTGCTTTCCATTAATAACAGATCTCCACTCATAACAGTTCTCTCATTACATTTAAATGAAAGACCATTAACATTACCCTGAACATCTTTGGGGTTTGGTCCATCCAAATAAATAAAATCTGGGACTATATCTGGAATATTTTTGTAAAGAGAACACAATTGTAAATTGTTAATAGTTGTAGCATATACTTTACTATAATTAAAATTCACAAATTCTTTTAAATCACTTGGAAAATTTGATTTTGTGTTTTCTATCCAAAATTGATCTGAATCAACTGAATAATGTTTAAATAGTTTAGAATTCCTTAATTTAGGTTTTGAAGGTAGGCTGTCATACTCCTCTTTATTGAGTTTTAAGGCATGACAAATAGTGACTGTAGAATATCCTACACCAAATTCTAATGTTGTAAAAGGTTTTCTTTTTCTAACGAGTTTATGTATGTGTACTAAATCTTCAATATCGTACATTACTTTTTGATCAGGATCATTGTTTTGAGAAAAAATATCTAAGTAATGTTTTAATTTCGATTCTTCAAAATATTTCATAATTACAGATTAATTTGTTAGTATATTAGTTTTTTATTATTATTTGTAAGGTAATATCTTAAACTTTTTATTTTAAAGATTTAAAATATTTTTCTGCTTTTTTCCAATCTTCTTCTGTATCTATATTTATATGTTCTTTAAAAGGATTGATACAATAATTTATGGAGTTTCCGTACATAGAGTTTTTATTCATCAAAACATCAGATTTAGTAATATAAACACTTCCATCCCTAATATATGTGTCAGGTAAATCTTGACGCCTAGTTATTATATTTTTTTTTCCAGTGATGAAACATAAATTTCCATCAACATTTTCTTCAAACACCCAATATGGGTTAAAATGATGAGGAACTTTTAGTACAGATATTAAAGAGTCTGTATCATTTGTTATAAATGTTTTTAAACAATTTTCTAAAAAATCAAGTGTTCTTAGAGGAGAAGTTAGTTGTAACAAACAAACAGCATCAAATTCTATTCCTTTGTTTTTGTAAAATTTTAAAGCATGTTGAACCACTGAAAGAGTCGAACTGTTATCTTTAGCCAAATTATCAGGCCTAATAAAAGGTACCTCTAAGCCTAAGGATATAGACATGTTAGCTATTTCAGCATTATCTGTACTAACAATAACTTTATTTAACAAATTAGATTTTAATGCTATTTCAGATGTATAGCTAATTAAAGGTTTTCCATTTAAATTCTTTATATTCTTATTTTTTAAACCTTTAGATCCTCCTCTTGCAGGAATTATACCTATTATTTTCAATTCTTTTTGTTTAAATAAATTAGTATTGTAAAATCTTTGAATATGGTAATTTAGTACTAGCTAAAATATCTGCTATTTTTTTGCCTGAACTTCCTTCCCCATACAAATAATTTTGCTCGGGCCTTTTAGAATTAATTAATTCCAAAATTGCTTCTTTTATCTTTATTCTGTCATAGTCAACATCAACTACATTAGTACCACGGTCTCTTCCTTCTTGACGATTTCCAATATTAACAGCTTTTACGCCTAAAAAAGCGCATTCTCGAATTCCTGCACTTGAATTACCAATTAAAGCAATAGAGTTATATAATAATCTTAAAAAATCATTTGGCACCATGTTTTTAAAAAAGCGTACATGATTTAAATCAAATTTTTCTCTGTAATGTCTGATGCCTGATGAAGTACCATCAGATCCGGCATCAACGTTAGGCCAGAACCATAATGTAGGTATTTTTAAATCCTTTATGGCCTCTAAAGTTTCACTAATATGTTTTCTAGATTCTTTATAATGATTTGTTTCTGGATGCTGCATTACAATTAAATAGCCTTTAGAAATATCTAAATCTGCACCTACACCACCATATTTATTTAATGGATCAAAATCTAAATCAGGACTTTCAAGAATATTTGCTGCTAAATCCAATGAAGGACAACCTGTATTATATACAAAACTCGGATTTTCACCCATTTTTATCAATCTTTCCAAAGAAGGTAAAGAGGAAACAAGATGAATATCTGCTAATTTTGTATTAGCGTGTCTAACTTTTTCATCAATATTTCCAGTGATTTCACCACCTTGTAGGTGTATTAATGGAATATTTTGATATGAAGCGGCAATTGAAGTACCTAGAGTTTCGTATCGATCTGCTATTGTCAATACTGCATCAGGTTTTAAATTATAAAAAACATTTGATAATTCTAAAATAGCAATACTTGTTGTTTTTGCCATTGCAGTTTCGTTTTCTACTTCTAAAACATTATATACTTTAGCATCTATTTTAAAACCATCGTCTTCAATGACCTGAGCAGCATTACCGTAGCGTTTGATTAATGCAGAACCTGCAACCACTAACTGTAACTTCAAATCTTTGTGGTTATTTATTGCACTTAAAACTGTTTTAACTCTACTGTATGATGGTCTAGCAGTAATAACAACACAAATTTTTCTTTTCATTTTTAACTTTTTAAATCTGATAAATTAATAAAACTCCATTTGCTAATATCTCTATTTAATTTTTTTCCTATAACTGATTTAAAGTCACTTGCAGAAACACCCATATTTGCGGGTTTTTTTGCTTCAAGATCATCAAAGGATATTATGTGATTCCGCTTTAAGTCCTTGTTTATTGCTAAAGATTTTTCAAAAATTGATTTTACAACTTTAAACTTAGAGTTATCTTGTTTTAAATTATTAGGACTTTTTATGTCTTTATTAATTTGAACTACTCCTTCAACCATTTTCTTTATTTCTTTAATTGTTAGGGAAGATTTAGCATCCGGACCAAATATTCCCCTATCGAAAACAGCATGAAATTCAAGAAGAGATGCACCTAAAGTTGTAGCTGCCAAACAGGAATATATATCTCCACTGTGATCAGAAAACCCGATTGGTACTTTATACTTTTGAATAAATTCAGGTATCAAATTTAGCCCCCATTCGCCTGATATTGAAGGATAGCTTGTTGTACATTGAAATATAGAAATATCATTTCCTTTACTTTTAATAAAATCTACCGTTTTGTCTAATTCTGCATATGAGCTCATTCCAGATGATAGTAAGATTGGCTTTCCTGTTTTACTTATTTTTTCTAACATCAAATAATTATTCACCTCCCCTGAACCAATTTTATATCTTTTTACCTTAATTTTCTCTAATAAATCGACAGCTTTATTGCTAAATGGAGAAGAAAGAAATTCAAGATTTTTATCTTCACAATGATTCTTTAATCCAGCCCACTGATCAATTGTAAACTCCATTCTTTTCCAATAATCATAACGAGTTTTATCTTCATAACTAAATTTTACTCTAAAATCTTCAAACTCAGAACTCTCAGCCTCAGCTATGTGAGTTTGAAATTTAACCGAAGTAACACCTGTATTAGATAATGCATCAATATATGAGTGAGCTATTCCTAAACTCCCTTCATGGGCTTGACCTATCTCTGCTATTATATCCATATTTTATTTTTAACGCCACAAAAATCCAAGATTAATTTACTTTCATCAATTTGTAAGTTTACAAATTCTTTATGTGCTACTAAAAAAACAACAATATCAGCTTTATTGAATGCCTTTTTATAATCTGTTAACTTATATACTGAATGAGATTGAATATTTGGTTCAACAATGTAATGTTCTTCATTGTTTGAGTTTTGTAATACTTTTTGAGCTATATATTTAGCTGGAGACTCCCTCAAATCATCAATATTTGGTTTAAATGCTAATCCCATTATGGCGGTTTTTGGCTTTCTTCCGTGTTTTAATTCAAATTGAAGCTTTTCATTTTGAATTTTTTCAGCACACCAAATGGACTTGTAGTTGTTAACCTCTCTTGCTGTGCTTATCATTTTAGACTCTGTTGGATAGTGAGAAACAATAAAATATGGATCTACTGCGATGCAATGTCCCCCAACACCACAACCTGGTTGTAAAATATTTACTCTGGGGTGTTTATTGGCTAAATTTATTAGTTCCCAAACATTAATATCAGCCTTATCACATATTAAAGAAAGTTCGTTAGCAAAAGCTATTTGAGAATCTCTGGATGAATTTTCTACTAATTTACACATCTCTGCAGTACGAGCATTTGTCTCATGTAATTCGCCATTTACATACCTACTGTAAAATGAAATTGCTTTTTGTGTAGATGCTTCATCTACACCCCCAATAACACGATCATTTTCAACAAGTTCATGCATAACATTTCCAGGTAATACTCTTTCTGGGCAATAAGCAATATGTATAACCCCTTCTAATTCAGGTCTTAAAGAGAATATTAGTTTCTGCATTTTCTCAGTTGTACCAATAGGAGAGGTCGATTCAATAATATACAAGTCTCCTTTTTTAAGTAGCGGAATAATCCCTTTTGTTGCTGCTTCAACAAATGAAATATCAGGTTCATGATTACCTTTAAATGGAGTAGGAACGACTATTAGATACACTTCAGCAGTTATTGCTTTGGTTGAAGCCTTTAAATTTCCTTTTGAAACAGCTGCAGATACAATCTTATCTAAATCCGGCTCAACAATATGAATTTTCCCTTGATTAATCGTGTTAACAACAGTTTGATTTATATCTACACCTAAAACATTTGTACCTTTTGATGCTATAAGTGCAGAGGTTGGCAATCCTATATATCCTAAACCTATGGTAACTACTTCTGGTTTCATTATTCTATATTTTTAATAAAGTCTACAATTCTTTTTGATGCCAATCCGTCTCCATAGGGATTATGAAGCTTTGACATTTTAATAAAGTTGTCTTCGTTATTTAGTAAATCCAATGCTTTTGACACGATTAAATCTTCATTGGTTCCAACTAATAAAACTGTCCCTACTTCTACTGCCTCTGGTCTTTCAGTGGTATCTCTCATCACCAGCACAGGCTTCCCTAGACTTGGCGCTTCTTCTTGAACACCACCGCTATCAGTAATAATAATTTTAGATCGATTCATTAGCCAAATAAAATCTTGATAAGCTAGAGGCTCTATTAAAATAACATTGTTAACACCTGATAAGATTCTATTTACTGGCTCTTTAACCTTTGGATTTAAATGAACAGGATAAATAATTAAACGATTTGTATCATCTTCGGCAATTCGTTTCAAGGCTTTACAAATTCTTTCAAATCCTCCACCATGATTCTCTCTTCGGTGACCTGTAACTAAAATGACTTCTTGATTTCCTATTTGTTTTGAGAGATCTTGAATTAATTGACTTGGATTTTTATTAACTTTTTCAAGAGATATCATCAAAGCATCAATCACTGTATTACCAGTAACAAAAATTGAATCCTCAGAAATATTTTCTTTGAGTAAGTTCCCTTTGGAAGTTTCAGTTGGAGCAAAATGATAATCACAAATTCTTCCGGTTATTTGACGATTGATTTCCTCTGGAAAGGGTGATAATTTATTGTTTGTTCTAAGCCCTGCCTCTACATGACATACTTTCGCTCCAAAGTAAAAACTTGCTAAAGAACTTGCCATAGTTGTTGTAGTATCTCCGTGGACAAATACATAATCTGGTTTGAATTCATCAAGAATTGGTTTTAAAGATTCAATTATATTAGCTGTAAGTCCATATAAATTTTGACCTGGCTTCATTAAATCGAGATCATAATCTGATTTAATCTCAAAAAAATCTAAGGCCTGATCAAGCATTTCTCTATGTTGAGCAGTCACACAAACTCTTGTATCAAAAATATCTAAATGCTTCAGAAATTCTTTTTGAAGTGGAGCCATCTTGATGGCTTCGGGTCTGGTTCCAAATATTAACAAAATCTTTTTCATTCATATTCTTTTTTACGACTAGAGTCAGCAATCGTTTTAATTTTGTTTTTTAAAACTCACAGATCTACCTTCCTTTTGTTCCCAATCTTTTTCATGTCTTACCATCAGGTTTGTATCCCAACCTCCTGCAATGGAGTTTAATTTAATTTCATGTTTTTTGGAAAAAGACAGTAGCGCATTAACATCTTTAGGAAAACATGTTCCACCATAGCCAAGCTTTCCATCATGCCCAGGAACATTCAAATGACTGTCTCCAATTCTTCCATCAGATACAAATCCCCTTAAGGCATCTTCCCAATTAGCTCCAATTTTATCACATAAAAGTTTAAACTCATTCATGATGCTCACTTTTGTTGCAAAAAAAGTATTATTCATGTATTTAGTAAGCTCTGCAGTTTTTGAATCTGTTTGTATTATGTTTTTTATTTTAAATCTTTGGTCAAATAGGGATTTTGCTATTTCAGTTAACGATAACTCACCACCTAAAATAATCCTAGATTGAGTTAACATATCCAACTTTGCGGTTCTTTCAGTTAAAAATTCAGGTGAAAAAATAATTTTAAAGCTTGGATATTGTTTCGATAATGATTCAGTAGTCCCTGGTAAAACAGTAGATTTTAATATATATACTGGTTTGCTTGTGGCCTTTTCAAATACACTTTGAACATATGATAAATCTTGAGTACCGTCCTCAAACATTGGTGTTGGTACGCATATAAATACAAAATCACAATTATGTACGGATTCTAAGTCATCAACACTCTTTAGAGGGTCTGTATCATAAACTAAAACATCTGAGATTGGAGAAAAAGCAAACGAAATGGCCTCACCCACAAAACCATTTCCTATGACACCTACTTTGAATTTTTTCATTGAAAAATTAATTTATTTTTAATAGAATTTTAATTTTTGTAGTTGTTTTAAAATAAAGCTTCGCCAAAAAAGTCACAACAAAGTGCAAATTTAATGTAATTAATATTAACTAATTAATACTAAGCTTCAAAAACAGTTAGTGAGTTTTGTTTTAAAATCTTATTTGAAACAAAAAAACTAACTTTTCTTTTTATTTTTTTTTCAATTTTTGGAGTTATTTCATCCAAATAATCTGTATTTATATTATTCCCAACAATTAAAACTTCTATTAGTCCACTATCAATACCTTTCGCATATTCTCCAAGAATAACAATTTTTTTTACATCCCCAATTCTATCATAAACCCTTTCTAAAATTTCTTCAATACCCAAATGCTTATGGACTATTTTTTGAATAATTTGAAACATAGGGTGAGAAGCATTGGCCTTATAAATAATTTTGTTGTTTTCACTGTGCTTTTCTAAATAGCCAGCAGAGCTCAAATTATTTAATTCTTTTCTAACAGAATTAGTTGATTCTCCAAACTCATTTGCAAGACTGTTTAAATAGCCTTTATTGGCAATATTTAAAAAAAACTTGATAAGAAGACGTAATCTTGTTTTAGATGTAATTAATGATTCGAGCATATAATAAGTAATAAAAGTACTTAATTTTAGTGAAAATAAAAAAACTTATTTTTACAATATAAATTGATTAATGAAAAAAACTGTTTTAATAACTGGAGCCGCTGGATTTATTGGGTCCCATTTGTGCGATTATTTCCTTTCTAAAAATTACAAGGTAATAGGGATAGACAATCTTTTAACAGGAACTTTAAAGAATCTTTTTCATTTAAATTCTAATATTAATTTTGAATTTAAAAAAATTGATATTACCCATAATTTTAAAATAGATTACTCTATAGATTCTATACTGCATTTTGCTTCTCCCGCTAGTCCAATTGACTATTTGAAAATTCCATTAGAGACGTTGAGGGTAGGATCGTTGGGTACTGAAAACGTTTTAAAATTAGCCTTAAAAAATAATGCTCGTATTTTAATTGCCTCAACATCAGAAGTTTATGGCGATCCATTGGTACACCCTCAACATGAGGAATACTTTGGAAATGTAGATCCTGTTGGTCCAAGAGGTGTTTATGATGAAGCCAAACGATTTCAGGAAGCATTAACCACCGCATACCACACCTTTCACGGATTGGATATAAGAATAGCAAGAATATTTAATACCTATGGCTCAAGAATGAGAGTTAACGATGGAAGAGCAATTCCAGCTTTTATTGGGCAGGTATTAAGAGGGGAAAACTTAACGGTGTTTGGAGATGGTTCTCAAACCAGATCTTTTTGTTTTGTTGATGACATGGTTGAGGGAATTTACAAACTCTTACTTTCAAACTACACTAAGCCAATGAATTTAGGTAATCCTGAAGAAATAGCTTTGATTGATTTTGCAAAAGAAATTATAACAATGGGTGGTAATGATAATAAAATAGTTTATAAAACTTTACCAGTAAATGATCCTCTCAAAAGAAAACCAGATATAAATAAAGCAATTGAAATTCTAAATTGGAAGCCTAAAATTTCAAGAAAAAAAGGGCTAGAAAACACCTTTAATTATTTTAAAAAACTATCATTGACAGAATTAAACAAAAAAGGTCATAAATTTGCTTAAAACTTAATTAAGATTAATTATGGACAAGCGAAGTTTAATTAATTTACTTAAAATTTTCATTCTATTTTTCTTGATTGATTCATGTTCCTATCCAAAAATAATAAGAGATGAGTTAATTTATGATAATGATTTTGAAAACAATGAATTAAGTGAAATTGATGGAGGTGGTTTTTCTACATTTAATAATTCTACAGTTATAGGGGATTTTAACAATGATGGATTTACATTGCATTTAAGCAATGTTGGAAATCATGATTATATTTTTGTTTCATTTGATTTATACATTCACGGATCTTGGGATGGAAACTTTAATGGTTTTGACATAAATGATAGGGCTGATAAATGGATTATGGAATATAGACCTGAAATGGACCTATTTAAAGATACTGCAGTTGATAAATTTGTGACTACTTTTTCTAATAGCCCGTGTTTTTCAGATTATTGCTTGAGACAATCTTATCCCGAAAATTATCCTTTTGAAAATAATCCAAAAACAGGTTCTTTTAAGACCGATTTAGATAGAAAATGTGAAAACAATTTTTTTGGAGGTACAACATCAATGTATAAAATTGAAAAAAGTTTTAGAAGTAATGGTGATGCTGTAGTAATTCGTTTTTATGATGAGCTTTATCAGCCTAATGCTGTAGATAAAGACGGAGTAGTTCAATCTAAATGTGATGAAAGCTGGTCTTTGGACAATTTAAAAGTGAGAATAATTTCCTATAATTAATGAAATATATCATATTTTTTTTATTCACATTTTTTATATCAAACTCACAAACAATTAATCTTAACGAGTCACATTTGACTGATTATTTTAGAACGTCCCAACTTTTAGGAAATTTAAGAAGTGATGTATCCTTTACCTTAAAACCGTTCGATATTGGAAAAAATGGAATAGAAATAAACAAAGAAACTTTTAGTACAGAAAAATATGCTCCCACTTTTTTGAGTTTTTTGAAAGGTAAAGGCAAAATAAAAATTCTTCCAATAGATTATAATATTGAATTTAATAGTCATCACCCTTACAATAGAAACAATGGAAGTATGGTTCCGAACCGTGGTTATCAACATATAATAAGTGCAGGAATTTATGCTGAAATTGGGCCATTGTCTATTCAAATAAAACCTGAATCTTTATTTTCTGAAAATAAAGATTTTGAAGGCTTTGGAGAAGGTCCTAATGGTCATTATCCAATTATATGGGCAAAAAGATATAGGCTATGGAATAATATTGACATGCCCGAACGTTTTGGAGAAAAAAGTATTAATAAAACTTTAATTGGACAATCTAGTTTAAGATTAAATTTTAAAGGACTAAGCCTTGGCTTTTCTAATGAAAATATTTGGTGGGGACCATCAATACGAAACAGTATTATGATGAGTAATCACGCAAGAGGATTTAAACACATTACTTTTAATACAACAAAACCTTTAAAAACTAAAGTTGGTTACTTTGAGTGGCAAATTATATCTGGTAGACTAGAATCTTCTAGATATTTACCTGCAGGTTCTGATAGGCAGTACGGCGGTACTAATATTTATGTTCAAAAAATACCTCAAGTTGGAGACCCGTATGATTGGAGGTACCTTCAGGGATTCACTATCACATATACACCAAAATGGATCTCAGGTCTTTCATTAGGCTTTATTAGATGGGTTCAAGCCTACTCAGCATTATTTGAAGGGAAATATTCATGGATGGGAGGTAACCCCACATGGTTCCCAGCATTTAGTAACTTATTTAGAAAAAATGATAAAAATGAGGACTTAGAACAACAAACTAATCAGGCTGCTGGGGTTTTTTTAAGATGGTTATGGAAAGATTCTAAAGCAGAAATTTATGTAGACTATCATCATAATGATGCTAAACTAAATTTAAGAGATTTATTATTAGATTCCGACCACAGTAGGGCCGTTACTGTTGGCTTGCAAAAAATTTTTAAAATCAATTCTGATAATTATTTATTTTCATGGGAATGGACTCAAATGGAGCAAACTGCATCTAGATTGTTGAGAAATGCAGGATCTTGGTATGAGCACAATTGGACTTACGAAGGCTACACTAACGAGGGAGAGGTTTTAGGAGCTGGTATTGGACCTGGCAGCAATTCACATTATTTTGCACTTAACAGAATTAAAGACAAAGAAAAACTAGGAATAGCACTTGAAATCGTTGACCAGGACAATGATTTTTATCATGAGGCCTTTAGTAATAATGACTCATATGGTGATTTTAGGCGTTATTGGAAGGATTTTAATCTACACATTAATTTTTCGAAAAAATTAAAAAATCTATGGTTATCTTCTAAGATTATGTATTCAAGAAGCTTAAATTATCAATGGGATCTTGAGGATTATTCAACTCCATATTATCATCCAGGAAATGATGTAAATAATTTTCACATGACCTTAAAATTAGCCTACTTAATTCCTTTAGCTAACTAAAGAGTTGAAAACGTCTAAATACTGATTGGTAACATAATCCCAACTATATTTTTGAGTAATTCCATTTATAGAATTCTGCCTAAATTTATCAATTATAAGTTTTTCTTTTTCACAATAATTAATCTGGTTAGTTACAGACATTAGTTCTTTTTTAAAAAACAACCCAAACTTTCCTTTTTGAAGCATTTCATGATTAAATACCGTATCCAAAGCTAAAATAGCACAGCCGTAAGCCATCGCCTTAATCATAGTTGGATTCGTTCCGCCAAACTCATGGCCATGAATATAAACATAACAATTATGATATAATTCGGCCAGTATAATTTGATTCTTAACATATCCTGTAAAAACTAGTCGTTTATCTTTTATATCTTTCAACTTTGATGCATAAGAATCTTTGTAAGGGATATCACCAACAATAACTAGTTTCTTTTTTGAATTGGATTTTATAAAGCCGTTTATAATAAGGTCAGCATTATTGTCGGGTATTAATCTTCCTACAACCAAATAATATTCTCTTTGTTTTATATCCCATTTATTTATTAAATCTGGGGATTCTGATTTTCTAATATTTGCACCATAAGCAATAACCTGGGAATCTCTTTTAAAAAGATTCAAATAAATCTTTCTCATTTCGTCAGAATCATTAATAATTTGATCATAAAAAAGTGTTGCCATTTTTGAAGCCCACCTAAAATAAATTGAACCTAGACCTTTCCATTTTGGCCTAAGCCACTCAAGACCATCAACATTGATAACTGTTGGAATTCTAAATAATTTAGTTAAAAGTCCAAAAGGACCATTAGCCGAGTTGACA
>TARA_B100000963_G_scaffold138191_1_pt1 | contig 27296 bp, 25 predicted proteins | sample TARA_B100000963 | Tara Oceans TARA_B100000963 (sample SAMEA2622097) | marine metagenome | biome: marine biome (ENVO:00000447); feature: surface water layer (ENVO:00002042); material: "saline water (ENVO:00002010), including plankton (ENVO:xxxxxxxx)" | depth 5 m | reverse complement strand
ATTATAGAAACACGAAAGAAATTTTTGAAATCCAAAAAAAACAAGTTCAAACAGCAACTTATAATTTTGATCGATCACAATCTCAATATCGATTAGGTTCAATTACTGCTATAGAATTTAGACAAGCCCAAATAAATTTAGCAAATGCGAAAAATCAAAGAGCTATAGCAAAGTTTCAAGCTAAACTTTCAGAATTACAATTGATACAATTAACAGGTGAACTTTTAAACGTTAATATTTAAAAACAATTAATTAAATATAATTGCGATAATATTTTTTAGCTAACTGGAATCAATAATTGCTCAAAGAATCCTCCAATTTGTCTGTCTTTGTCAACAAAATGAATTTCTAAAATCCAATGTCTAGTATTTCCTTTTTTATCAGGAGTATTCATGTCAATTAAATTATCCGGATGTATATAATTGGTTTTATTTTCTCTTTCAAGCTTTTCGTGAGGAAAGTGACCAATTAAATGGCCTGCTATTTGACCACCAAATTCCCAACCCATAGATTTTGCTAGTTTACAACAATAATTATACATTTCACAGCCACTAATTATCTTATGTGAATGATAAAACAAATTGGCTTTTCTCCATGCAACCTCAATATCATTAGCTAATTTAATTTTTAATGAATCATTTCCCAAGACATAAGTTCTTCCATAATCGGCTTCCCACTCTTCAAATATGGGTCCAAAATCTAAAAACACAATATCATCATTTTCAACTATTAGGTTTTTTGGATTCTCGTCATAAGGGTAAAGAGTGTTAGGTCCAGATCTCACAATTCGTTTGTGCCAATATTTTTTTATTTTAAACATTTCAAAGGCTAAATCATATATTGATTTATTAATCTCTTTTTCAGTTCGTCCAGGACGAATTAATTCCCTTATTTCAATTTCATTAAACAACTCAGCTGCTTTTTTTTCAGCTTCAACTAGCTGGACTAATTCATAAGACATATTGAAAATTTAAAATGCCAAATTTTTTTGAGATATAATTACAAAAGACTAACTAATTAACTAGAATTGAGTTTTTGAATTTCTTGTATGAATTTATTTCATCTGTAATAGTCTCTTCTCTTTTTTTATTTTTATTTCTTTTGTAAAAGTCATTGCTTATGGGGCCAATCTCCATATCTAAATTGTCTTTACCCCAAATAAGAAGGTCATAAATAAGTGGATAAAGATTAATTCCCGCTTCAGTTAAATAGTATTGTTTTACTTTTCGATTTTTTGGATTTAACTTAAATTCTATAAGTTTATATTTTCTCAATTTTCTAAGACGGTTAGAAAGAATATTTGTCGCAATATTTTCTGGGGCTTGTTTGAAATCGGCAAAAGTAACCTTACCCATAAAGAAGTTTCTGATTAAAACCAAAGTCCAACTATCACCTATAATTTCTAGCGAGGTGCTAACAGGGCAAGAGGATCTGTTATTTTCAACTTTTATCATTTGTTTATACTCAAAATGTAATTTTAAATTTTTTGGCCTAAATCAAAAAATATTTTTCAAACAACTTGATTAAGCCACATTAAAACTCTTTTATGAATTTTTGAAAATTTTGTTCAAATAAAAGAATTGAATATGGCCATATTAAAGATAGGAAATTTTCTCTTCATATAGATTTTAACTAGTTAAAAATTAGTTAATTATAGATCGTCACACAAGTATTTAAAAAAACAATCATAATCACTATATTTGATATTCATATTCATTGAAAAAATCATTTTTATGAGATTCCGAATTTCAATATTCATTTTACTTGTAACCCTTATGCTTAAAACTGCGTTAGGGCAAATTGTTACTGTCAAAATTGAAGACTTTGTTACTCAACACAATGGTTTTGAAGAAAACGAGGAAGGAGAAATTAATCCAATAAATTTGAAGGAAATAAATAAGAGAATTCGTTTTTTTATTGAAGAGAAATATCCAAAAATAGTTGATTTTACAAGAAATATAATATGGGACTCTTATGGGACTTTTTTAAGCCCTTCTGACAGATATCATTCACATACTTTTATTGTACAGGTGAAAGTTACAGATGTTGATCGTTTGAAATATCTAGAGGTTCAATATGACCCTTATGAAAAAAAAGTTACTGGAAATTTTCAATGGATCCCTGAAGATGAAGAGTTTTACTTGGTTGATGAACAAGTAGAGGAACAAAAACTACTTCCAAATCTTAAAGAGTTGGAAATATCAAACCATGATAAAAAACCTAGCCTAAATGACTTCCTTAGTGAGCATCAAGGTTTTATCGACGAGAGAGATAGACTAAATTTGAGTGAAAACGAAATTGTGCCAATTAATGTAGCTAAAATAAATAAGCTTATCCGTTCGTTTAATGATTCAAACTATTCTAATGTTGAATACACAAGAAACATAATTTGGGATTCCTACACAACTTTCTTAAGCCCATTTGATAAATATAATTTTCATGTTTTTATTGCTCAAGTAAAGGTAGAGGGAATAAATCGATTGAAATATCTTGAAGTTTTCTATAATCCAGCTACTGAAAAAATTACAACTGATTTTGAATGGATTGAATCTGATGAAGAGTTTTTCAGAGTAGTAAAAGCAACAGAATCAGATTCATAGCTTTAAAATAACACTTACTTTAAATTTTTTAAATAACTCAGAAAAAATGAAAATAATAAATCGATATGTAATATTTTTTTTTCTGATTTGCAATTCTATCTTTTGTCAAGTAATAGAAGGAAATAAAATTTCTCAAATTTATGAGGTGCGTAATTCAAATGCAGAGGAAATATTTTCTAAAATTCATTTTGCTTTATGTTTAATATACCAAAATCCGGATGAGGTCATTAAATATAAAGATGATAAAACAATGAGAATTATCGTAAAAGCCATGGCATTAGTTCCTGTTCTGGATGCATACAAATTGATGAATCCAAGTAATACTGAACTTACAGATTATATTGACTATAATCATAATTATACTGCAATTATAGAAGTAAAAGATGAGAAATATCGAATAAAACTCAATTATCAAAATGGTAAATATTCAGATTCTCAATTAACTGAATATAAGTTGCCATTTCCCGCTAAAATGGATTTTGAAGCTTCTGATTTGGAGGAAATCATGCAAAAAGCAAGATTAGAGATGAATCAAGATTATTACTCAATTACTAGTAGAAGAAAAAAAGAAATTTATATTCAATCTCAACCAAGAGTACTGAAGGATTATCAACAAACGCTAATTGATTACGCAACAATTTATTTCCAGTCAATATATAAGGAAGTATTGAGAGATAATGATCAAGATAAATGGTAAAAAATGATAGATTTTGACATCTTTTAATCATTGTTTATTCAAACGTTTTCAGGAAATCTTATACTGTAAAAAATATTTATTTATTCCACTATTACTCTCAGTAATAACTAATTGTAAGAATGACCCGACTTTTGATATAATAATATCTAATGGAATAGTTTATGATGGGTCCCTTGATGAGCCTGCTTTGATAGACATTGGGATTAAAGGAGATAAAATAATAGCTCTTGGAAGTTTGGGTACTGAGAATGCAAATAAAATTATTAATGCTCAGGGTTTGTCAGTTTCTCCAGGATTTATCGACTTACATGTTCATTTAGAACCTATTTTTTCACTTTCTAATTGTGAGAGTCATCTTCGTCAGGGGGTAACTACAAGTTTAGGAGGACCAGACGGAAATAGTCCATTGCCATTTGGCGCTTATTTGGATAGTCTTCAAAAGCTAGGAGTAGGAATGAATGTAGGTTTTCTGGTTGGACACAATTCAGTAAGAAAAAAAATAATGAATTTAGATAATAGAGCTCCAACAACTAATGAGTTAAATAAAATGAAAGGGATTGTCGCTCAGGCGATGAATGAGGGAGCTTTTGGTATTTCTACTGGGCTAAAATATTTACCAGGAAGTTTCTCCGAAGTTGATGAAATAATAGCACTTTCTAAAGAAGCCTCAAAAAAGGGAGGAATTTACACTTCACATCTTCGCGATGAAGGTTTAGAAGTTCTTGCTTCAATTGATGAAGCCATTAAAATCTCCGAAAAAGCTGATATAACAGTAATTCTTACTCATCACAAAGTTATTGGTAAGCCTATGTGGGGTAAAAGTATAGAAACTCTTGGAAGGGTAGATGATGCTAGAGAAAGAGGGTTGGATATTAGAATTGATCAATATCCTTACAATGCAAGTCATACAGGGATATCTGTCTTAATTCCTAGTTGGGCTAGAGCTGGTGGACATGAAATGTTTAAGTTACGATTAGAAAATGAAAAGTTCCGAGACAGTATATTAAATGGAATTGTTTTTAATATATTAAATGATAGAGGAGGAGAGAATTTAGATAGGATTCAATTTGCCAAAGTTGAGTGGATGCCTAAATTAGAGGGTAAAACTTTAAAGTATTGGTGTAATTTAAGAGGAATTGAACCAACTACAAAAAATGGTGCAAAACTCGTTATTGAGGCTCAACTTAGAGGGGGAGCGAATTGTATTTTTCACGCTATGGATGAATCAGATGTTATTAATATTATGAAACACCCGCAAACAATGATTGCTTCAGATGGAAGGTTAGCAAATTACGGAGTGGGCCATCCACATCCAAGATGGTATGGAACATTTCCAAGGGTTTTAGGCAGATATGTTAGAGAAAATAGAATTTTGACTTTAAAAGAAGCCATACACAAAATGACATTTTTACCTGCAAATGCAATGGGAATTAAGGATAGAGGACTAATTCAAAAAGGATATAAAGCTGATTTAACGATCTTTGATTCAGATGAAATAATCGATAATGGGACTTATGAAAATCCTCATCAATTCCCTACTGGGATATCTTATGTTATTGTAAATGGTAAAATAGTAATTGATGAGTCAAAATTTAAGGACATCAAACCTGGGGTTGTTTTAAAAAAAAATGATTTATGAAAAATTTAGTAATAAAAATTATTTTTTCTATTATACTTAGTTTTTTATTTGCCTGCTCTAAAACTGAAGATTTAGAGACGTCTAAAATTAGTGTTATTGAAACAGGCTTAGGTATAAAGTCTTCAGATTCACCTTTAGAAGAGGATTTTTTATTTTTTAAAAATGTTAGTTATGGAATTAACGACAGAAATATCTTGGATATTATTTTACCTAAAAAAAATAAATTAGAGGGAGCAGTAATTTTCTTTCATGGTGGAGCCTTTTTGTTTGGATCTAAGGAGGATCTTTATGAGGGAGACCAAAAACAAATCATCAATTCTATTTTGAATGAAAACCTTGCCGTTATTAATTCAGAATATACATTCATTAATGATGATGAGGCTGAAGGAGTTATCACCTCTCTTATAGATGGTAGAAAGGTTATTGAATTTATAACTCAAAAATCTAATTTATTAGGATTCCCTGAAAACAAATTAATCTTATCAGGTATTTCAGCAGGTGCAGGAATAGCCATATGGAATGGACTAAGAGAAGAAAGTAATAAAAATATAATTGGAATATTTACAACCTTGGCTCAAAGTACTTACGATATGTATAAATGGGAAAAAATTTTTCCTGATTTTAAAGTCGATATATTACTGAGTAAATATACTGAGCTAGATGATTTATTTTTGAAATTTTACAACAATTCAATTACTTCTGAAAATCTTAAAGTATTAGATTATCTAAATCAAATGGACAAAGATGATCCACCTATTTTCATTTATAATCCTGTTTACGAAGATCAAGTAATAACAAAAAATAATATTATTGACTTCAACATATTATTTCATAGCTATAAACACGGAAACGCTATAAGAAAAGCAGCTACTGATGTTGGCCTACAATTTTCTGGACCTTACCAAGAAACTCCAATTAGTTTTATTAGAAGAATGATTTTTAAATAAATCTGATAAATTTTGGCTATGAACAATCTTATCTAGTCAACAAGCTATTTAACTTTTAGAAATTTCAATTTTATTATTTAATATCAAATAGATTGCAATTAAAGGTAAAATAGCTAGTATGGCGTGGAAATAGCTTATAAAATCTGGGAGATTAGATGCACATACTATGAATATTCCATAAAGATTAATTATTGATAAACAAATATAAATTTTAATACCTGCTGATTTTGCAATTTTACTACCATCGTATGGTAACTTATTTGGCAATGCTAATGAGGACTGAATTAACCATAACGATGCTGTTGCTATATGAACAACTTCTTGATCTTGAATATAAAAGTTAATCTCTGAAAAAATTACTATTAATCCATATACAAAATAACCTATGTTAAAGAAAACACGATTTTTTTTGAAAACCCCGTAAAGTGTGATCAGAACACAAGTTGAGGCAACTATTATTTGTGGTAACATTTCAATTTGATTTAATTATTATTTATCTAAAATATGATAAAAATCATTTTTATCAAATAAATGAATTTCAGAAATATTTTATTCTACGTTTCGAAATACATAAAATAATTCTGAGGCAATTTGTAAAGAACAGTCAAAATATTTTTCCATTTTATTAGGCAAATTATCAAATAATTTTGGGTCATCATATTGTAAGAAAATTCGTTTTTCAGCATTTAAAATAAATGGGCAGTTTTCCTCTGCATCTGTACAAGTTGTAATCGTGGCAAATGAATTAGCCTTATTAGCAGGTTCATTGTATAGTTTAGAAAAAACGGATATTGGCTTTACCTTACTATTGGAATAATAGAGAGAATAAGTAGGATTTTTGCTTCCTAACTTAATTACATCAAAGCCACATTTTTTCATGGTATTGACTGCATTAAAACTGAACTCAGTTACTACCAAAATCCTCCAGAGTAGCAGTATGTTTTTTTATTATAATAAGCGCTAGCAGTTTCAGCCCAGATTTGACAAAATTGACTCCTTCTAGAATTGTGAGTACATACAAAGTTTAAGTGTACTTCACTTTTTAAAGCTTTCTTTGAGTTAATATATTTAACCAATTCTTTTAAAATAAGTTTTCTAGAATCAGAAATTTCCAGATTGGTCGCAGAATTAATAGTTTTAAGTAAGTTTGAATGAAACACTTAAGACATTTATTAATTAATTTTTGTTAGGTCTGTAAAATGTTTCTCTTTTACTACTCCAAGTAAAATCAGAATTCACAATTTCAGTTGAAGGATTATAGAAAACTTCAATGAAGTTTGGTGTACTGCTTCCTTGAAGTTTTACTTGAACAATAAAAGTGTAATAATGATAAATATCATAAGCGCTAATAAATGTATGATATGAGTCAAAGACTATATTCATTACAAAGTCAACATTCGAATAATTTTGTTTAACAAAGCTTGAAATATTTTCATTGATTTTATCAAGATCACTTTCTTTTGCTTGATTGAAATAAATAAAATTATCGTTAATACCTCCAATTAGAGCTCGATATTCTTCTAGAATATCGTTGATACCAGCTTTTTTTGGTTGATTTTCTATTTTTAATTCAGTTAGTTGTGGCAGATATGATCTTCTTTCTAACTCACTATCATTTATTCTAAAGTTTTTCTTTTCTGAGTCCCATACATAATAAGTGGACAATTCGTCTGTCTTTGGGAGGTAATCAACCTCAATATATCTGTAGATTTTGTTCTCATTTGTATTTTTTATGCTAACTCTAACCATAAAAGACATAGAGTGAGCTTTCAAAATAGGATTTGTTGTGGTTTTATAAGATTGCCAAATTATATTTTTACTGTCATCTATAATTTCCGGGAAAGATTCCTGAATAAAAAATTCAATTCGATCATTTAAATTTCGATCTAGCTGAGGAATAATTATACCTTTTTGGTTTTTCTTTAATTGTTCGGTATTAAAAATGAAGTTTTCAATTTTTATATACTCGCCTTCTTGACTGAAAATCTTTATTCCACATAAAAAAATACAAGCAATTACAAATACTTTTTGTGATATTGATATGTTTTTCGAAATTAAAGACACGATAAATTTTTAAAAATAATCTTACAAATTGGTTTAGAGTTTTATTAAGCCTGGGAGTTGGGAATACGTTTGTTCATTAGTTTAAACCATAGTGGTGGGAAAAGTGCGATAAGCATCGACGTAGTATATCCAAATGGTAATTGGGGGCTTTTTTCTATGCTCTCTAAAATTTGATATTTTTTTGAGGCCCTATGGTGGTGGTCACTATGGCGAGTTAATTCATAAAGGACAAGACGACCTATGGCATGGTTAGAATTCCACGAATGCATTGGGCTAACTCGCTCATACCTTGGCCCATTTGGTTTTCTTGATAGACCGTAATGTTCGATATAATTAATTGTTTCTAACAAAAGTATTCCGACAAGTGCTATAAATAAGGAAAATATTACACCTTGGGTGCTAAAAAGCATGTATACACAAATTAAAAATATAATTTGAAAGATTTGATAGTAAAAAAAGTCGTTGTAAACGCTGAAAAATCCAACTTTTTTATTTACGAGAAGATTCTTTTGAATACGAATTGCATTTCTTATTTGACCTATTGTAGAGGTGAACCAAAATGAAAATACTGATTGATTTTTTTTTGATGTAGCAGGGTCATCTGGTGTGCCAACATTAAGGTGGTGACCAAAGTTATGTTCAATATAAAAATGCATATATAATGATGGCATTAATAAAAGTTTTGCTAGAAAACGTTCCCATTTCGTTTTCCTATGCCCTAATTCATGAGCAACGTTTATGCCATTGGTTCCTAAAACGATACCAAATGATAATACTAATCCAATTTTTTCATACAAGTCAAGTGGTTTGGACGTTAAATGATCAATACCAAAAAACAGCACAGCAAAAACAATTATCAAATTGAAATACAACATCAAGTCAAAAAATTGATTAGCTAAACGATTTTTAATTTTTTCTTCATCTAGCTTGTTTTTATCAGGCTCTAGAAAAGCCTCCCATAGTGGTATTACCCCAAATGCGTACAAGACAGTTGCGAAACTCCAAACCCCACCAACCTGAAGACCTATAATCGCCGACAAAGGAATCGTATAGGCCAACAAATACTTCGTATCATTCACATCAATAGCATTAAATCGACGATAATATTACAAAAAAAATATAAATTCAGTGTATTTAAAAAGAGCTTAAATATATTTGCTAAAATTCAGCAATGATAAATTTTCAATTATAAGATTAATCTGAACGGTCACTTTTTACACTTAGCAATTAAAATCAAAATATGTCAATAAATAAGATTAGCAGAAAATTTAGCTGGACTTACATTTTTTTTAAATCTATCATCAACATTGCAATTTCGTGTATTTTGCTTATTTTTTTTGGGTGTAAATCATCAAAAACACCTCTAAATAATTATAAGTGGAAAATTATTGACCCTCTTCCACTAGACACTGATATTGAAAATCAAATAAGTCAAATATTAGCCAAGTTGACATTAGAACAAAAGGTGGGACAAGTCATCCAAGGTGATAGTGATTCAGTTACGCCAGAGGAAGTAAAAAAATACAGATTGGGTTCTGTTTTAAGTGGAGGGAATTCAGCACCAGGACCATTACCCTATGCAGATACACAAAGTTGGCTTAAAAAGGCAGATGCTTATTATAATGCTTCTGTTGACGATGAAGGTGTAGAAATCGCTATACCTATAATTTGGGGTATAGATGCTGTACACGGCCATGCAAATCTAAAAGGAGCAATAATTTTCCCACATAATATTGGACTAGGTGCTACGAAAAATCCAGATTTAATTGAAAAAATTGCTAGTATAACAGCACACGAACTTACTGTATCTGGTCATGATTGGACCTTTGCTCCTACGCTAGCAATTCCAAAAGACACCAGATGGGGGAGAAGTTATGAGGGATTTTCAGAAAATCCTGAGATTGCAGAATTATATGGAGATCGTATTGTAATTGGACTTCAAGGCGAACTAGGTTCTATGAAATTTATGACTGATGGTAAAGTTATTTCTAGCGCAAAACATTTTTTGGCAGATGGTGCGACTCTTAACGGAGTTGATCAAGGGGATGCACCTATAAGCGAAGAAGAATTGGCTAGGATTCATGCTGCGGGGTACTATACTGCCATTCCAGCAGGAGTACAAACAATTATGGCGTCATTTTCTAGCTGGCAGGGGAGAAAACTTCATGGGGACAAAGAGTTGCTTACGGATATTTTGAAAGGTAAAATGGGATTTAATGGTTTTGTAGTTGGTGATTGGAATGGACATGGTCAAGTACCAGGATGTTCAAATACAAGTTGTGCATTATCTCTTAACGCAGGATTGGACATGTATATGGCACCTGATAGTTGGAGGGGTTTATACGAGAATACGTTACAGCAGGTAAAAGAAGGTAAAATTAGTATGACACGTTTAGATGATGCGGTTAGGAGAATACTGAGAGTAAAATTAAATTCAGGCATTTTTGAGAAGGGCAAGCCTAGTGGTAGACCGAATGCAGGTAACGAAAAACTTTTGGGGTTGAGTGAGAATAGAAAAATTGCAAGACAAGCGGTAAGGGAATCTTTAGTATTATTAAAAAACAACAACCATTTATTACCAATTAACCCAAAAAAAACAATATTAGTTGTCGGAGATGGTGCGTCAAGTATTTCAAAGGCATGTGGAGGATGGACTCTATCTTGGCAAGGCAATGGTCATAAAAATCATGAATTCCCAAATGCAACATCCATATTAGATGGAATAAAAGATATTGTTGGAAAAGCTGGTGGTAAAGTAATTTTTTCTCCAAATGGAGACGAATCTATTGATGCAGAGATCGTTATTGCGGTATACGGAGAAGATCCATATGCAGAATTTCAGGGAGATCGAGATAATCTAGATTTCGTTCCAAATGGATTTGATGTAAAAAAATTAGGCAAATACAAAAAGAGGGGAATTCCAGTGGTGTCAGTATTCCTGTCTGGCAGGCCTTTATGGGTAAACCAAGAAATTAATAATTCTGATGCTTTCGTAGCAGCCTGGTTGCCAGGAACTGAAGGTGGAGGAATATCAGACTTACTTTTTAAAAGTGATTTATCCTATGACTTTAAGGGGAAATTATCATTTACCTGGCCAAATGTAGCATATGTTGCAAAGGATAATGAACCACTTTTTGAATTAGGATATGGTCTTAATTATAATGACTCAAAAAATATTGGTTTTTTATCTGAGATATCAGGATTAAATAAAAATAAAAAAATGTCAACAGGCGAATTTTATAAAAAAGGATTAGCAGTTGAGCCTTGGAGCTTATGGTTAGTTTCTGGAGAGTTGGAAAAACAAATTTTGAGTTACCCAACATCAATCGGGGGGTTAATAATTAGTAAAACAGATTATCAGACTCAAGAAGATGCTTTGAGAATTAATTGGACTAAATCTAATGGAGATTATTTTAGAGTCTCAACTAATAACACAAATGACATGACTCGGCAATCGAATGGTGCAATGAAATTAACCTTTATTGCAAAATCGTTTCAAGGTCCAAACGTTAATGTCCAAATTGGTTTATGTGATAATTTAGTCAATTGTTCAAACACAATTAGTTTAAATTTAACTGATGGCTGGCAAGAGTACAAAATACCATTAAGTAATTTCGAAAAAATGGGAGTAGAGATGGGGAAAATAACTTCTGCATTTTTAATTAAATCAAAAAAAGGCTCAGATATTGGGTTAACAAATATTCGCATTGAATAGAATTTTTTTCAATGATTTTAAAGTTTAAACTGGGTTAAACCTGTTTTCTTCCAAGGATAAGAATTATTTTGTAAATCTGAATTGAGACAACCACAAGATTCAGAAAAATTATTGAGTATGAAAGATCAATTATACCGTATGCTAACCACAATGAGGCACCAATTAAATTGACTGTTCTAAGCCATAAGATTTTGTCAATCAAAAAAGAAACAATAACAAAGAAAGTTGCAACCCAACCTATTATATCAATTAACTCGATGCTCATAAGACGTTTGGATTAGATTTAATACTATAGAAATAAGAAAAACTTATTATTGAACTTTGTTCAAATCTGGGGTCTTCTGAATTTTGGATGGGTTCAAGTTTTTGTGAATTTCTGTAAGATTATTTCCCTGAATGTCATAAATATTACCAGTCCAAGAATCTACTACAAATGTTTCATTTACAGGGGAGGGTTTGTATCTATTTGAAGATGCTATTACCAATGCAGCTAGGATAATTGAAATAGATAGAAATAATATGGGGTAGGTTTTTTTCATTTGAGAACTTTTTTCCTTTTATCAATTTTAATTTCCTTGTGGATTAAAGTTAGCATTACGATAGAGACCATTGCATGTAAAAAACTAAACGAAAATGCATCTAAACCTGACATTTGACCTGAGATAGATGAAAATGTGTACATAATTATAGCAAACAAATTGAAGGCAGCAACAACGTAACCATAAGCAAGTCTTACAGGTGGTTTATGCCATACTAGTCTGAGTATTAGAAAAGTTAATAGCCAAAATATAAATTCATAGAGATATTGAATATCGTGTAGTCCAAGCATAAGTCATTTTCATTTTCAATATTCGGCAAACATACAAAAAACAAGATGATTTTAAATAATAATTATTTAGTTTAATAATATTTTATCAAATTTTTTTGTGGAGAGTATAATATCCCATCGCATCTAAATTTAATATTTGACCATTAGTCTATATAAGAAACTCTTTTGTGTTATAAAGTATTTTTAAATATTTCTTTATTTATATCATAGCCTACTACTTTTTTTGAGAAATTTGTTACGGCAATAGATGAGTTTCCAACACCACAACCGATATCTAGAGTTTTTTTTAAATTTTCTTTTACCTAAACAATTTTTTAAGATAAGATAATGAAAAGAAGGTTTGAATGCCCTGTAATGATGTGCATATGAACTAACAAAACTTTTCACTGTATAATTTAAATTAGTAATTTGTAATAGCTCTTTATCGAAACTATCTTAAGTCTAAACCAATCTGTTTTTATTAAGTGAAAAAAAAAAGGAGAAGTCTTGTCGAAATAAAAAATCTTTGTCTTAAGATAAAAGGGAAACTTATTTTGAATAATATTTCTTTCAGCTTAGAATACAATGAAATTGTTGGTGTAGTTGGTGAATCGGGAAGTGGAAAATCGTTAATGGCGCACACTTTAATGGGGCTCCAGCCAAAGCACTCAGAAATTATTGCTGAGAAATTAAATTTTTTAGATTCTGACTTGAGAAACTTTTCCCCCAAAAAATGGCAAAAATATAGGGGTAGGTTTCAGGGAATGATTTTTCAAGAGCCGCAAACCAGTTTGAATCCGACCTTAAAATGTGGAAAGCAGTTAAGAGAGGTATTGAGCTTTCATCAAAAAATGTCTTTGAATGAAAAAAAAGAGCGAGTGATAAATACCCTTAAAGAAGTAAAATTATTAGACACGAATAGAATAATAAATTCCTACCCCCACCAACTCAGCGGAGGACAAAAACAGCGTGTTATGATAGCTATGGCTCTTTTATGTAATCCAAAACTTTTGATTGCAGACGAACCAACAACTGCTCTAGATGTAACAGTACAAAAAGAAATACTTCTTTTATTAAAAATACTTCAAAAAAAATATAAAATGTGTATTTTTTTTATATCACACGATCTAGCCTTAATTAAAAAATTTGCTGATCAGGTTTTAGTTATACATAATGGTAATATCATAGAGTCTAATAATACAAAAGAGTTATTCAGAAAACCAAAAAATGCTTACACGAAAGGTTTAATTTATACTAGACCGAAAATTGATAAACGAATAGAAAGACTTCCTACTTTAAATGATTACACACAAGATAATTTTAAAATTAAAAAAGTATTACAAAAAACAAGACTCTCTCAGCAAAAGAAAATATATTCTCAAAAGCCCATATTAGAAATTAAACATATCGAAAAATGTTATTTAACTAAAAGTTGGTTAGGGAAAACTAAAAAATATAAAGCTTTAAATAATATTACCTTTTCCCTTTACCCAGGAGAAATTTTAGGTTTAGTTGGAGAATCTGGCAGTGGTAAGTCAACACTCGCTAAAACTATTGTTTGTTTAGATATTCCTGATTCTGGCGAAATTAATTGGAAAGGATTAAAAATTGATCCTAAGGATAAAAAACAAGTTGCGAAACTCAGAAAAGAAGTTCAATTTATTTTTCAAGATCCTTATGCTGCATTACATCCTTTAAAAACAGTTGGTAATTGTATTCATGAGGTTCTTAACGTTCATTATTCAAATAACAAGAAAAAAAATCATGAAAGGACAATTAGTTTATTAAATAATGTTGGATTAACAGAAGAATTTATTGATCGTTATTCTCATGAACTTTCTGGTGGCCAAAGACAGCGGGTTATAATAGCTAGAGCGCTCGCAGTAGACCCTAGGGTCTTGATATGTGATGAATCAGTTGCTGCTCTTGACATATCTGTACAAGCGCAGGTATTAAATCTTTTAAATGATCTTAAAAATAATTTAGGACTTAGTTATTTGTTTATTTCTCATGATTTGTCTATTGTTAAGCACATGTCAGATAGGGTTATGATAATGCGTGAAGGAGAAATAATTGAAATTCAAGAGGCTGATCAGCTTTACAGAAACCCTAAAAATAATTACACCAAAAAGTTAATTGAAGCGGTTTTATAATCCAGTTTAAAAAGAAAGATTTAAATGAAATTAAGAACTCTTATTTTGAATTAGGTGGAAGGATTTGGAATAGCCTCGTGAACTCTGTTTATTTCATTCAAAACAGAATCATTCAATTTAATAAAAATACTATCTATATTTTCTTTCAATTGAGAAAGGTTTGTAGCGCCAATAATATTACTTGTTAAAAATGGACGATCATTTACAAATGCCAATGCAAGTTGAGTGAGAGAAATTCCATTTTTTTCTGCGATATTGTAATATGCTTCAACAGATTTTTTGCACGATTTTGAGTTATAGCGATCATAATGTGGAAATAATGTAAGTCTTGAGTTTTTTGGCTTTTCACCATGGCGATATTTTCCTGTAAGCACTCCAAATGCAAGTGGTGAATATGCAAGCAGTCCAATATTTTCACGATGACAAACCTCAGCATTTCCAACTTCAAATGTTCTGTTCAAAAGGGAGTATGGGTTCTGTATAGTCCTTATTCTGGGAAATCTTTCAGAAGAAAAACTTAAATATTTCATAGTCCCCCATGGTGTTTCATTAGATACTCCCACATGCCTTATATTTCCCTTAATTTTGTGACTTTGAAGGGCGTCTAAAATTTCTTCAAAATTTTCTTCCCACCTGTCATCATGTTTATAAAAATATCCTCTTTTTCCAAAAAAATTTGTTGGTCTTTCAGGCCAATGTATTTGATATAGATCAATATAATCTGTTTGAAGACGCCTTAAACTATTTTCAATTGCAAAATCAATTGTTTTTTTTGAATAACTTTTATCTTTTCTAATGTGTTTGGTAAATGCAGCAGGGCCCGCAATTTTAGAAGCTAAAATAACCTCTTTTCGAGTGCCATTTTTTTTAAACCACGAGCCAATAAATCTTTCTGTATCGCCTTGTTCTTCAAATCTTGGTGGTATTGGATATAACTCTGCCGTATCAAAAAAATTTACACCATTATCTAGTGCAAAATCCATTTGTTGATGACCTTCAATCTCACTATTTTGCCTTCCCCAAGTCATTGTTCCTAAACAAATTTTACTAACCTTAATGTCTGTACCTGGCAATAAATTGTATTCCATTAACTACTGTTTTTCAGAACTAATTAATTCAATTATTTTATCTAAAGAAGGACTTAATATTATTTCTATTCGTCTGTTTGCTGCTCTGCCTTCAATTGTTGTATTTGAGGCAATAGGAACAAATTCACTTTTACCGGCAGCAGTAAGGTTTTGGGGTAAAATATTATTATTCTCTAAAAGAATTTTAACTACCGCAGTTGCTCTTTTGGTAGACAGATCCCAATTAGATTCCATGGCACCTTTACTAGTAAACGGAATGTTATCAGTATGTCCTTCTATTAAAATTGATATATCAGGATTTTCTTCTAATACTTTGGATAATCTCATGAGAGCTTGTTTTCCTTGAAGTTCAATATTCCACTTACCTGATTTAAATAATAATTTGTTTTCCATAGAAATATAAACTTTTCCGTTACGCTGTTTAATTGATAAACCTTTTCCTCTATAATTTAGTAAAGCTTCAGAGATTCTATTTTTCAAATCACTTAATATTTTTTTCTGAGAAGATATTATTTTCTCTAGCCTATCAATTCGCTCTGTACGTGACAAAAGTTCAGTTTCTTTTATCGCTATTTTTTTAATTAGCGCATTGTTTTTTGCGATATTCTCCTGAATTTTTAATGTGCTGTTCTTTTTCACTAGATCCAACTCTTCATTTAATAATTCATTTATTTTGAGACCTAATTTTGTACTATCCCTTGAAATCTCTAAATAAGCTTGTGTCTCACTCAATTTTAAATCTAATTTATCGAAAGATTGCTGTAAAGAGTCTTCAGAATTTTGCAATTTATTTTTTTCTATTTTGACTTTGGAGTAGCGGGATTCTAGATCGTTAAACACCTTCGTTGAAACACAATTTGTAACGCATAGAGTTATTATAAAAAGTATGTAATATCTCATTTCAAAATTTCAATTCTAAACCAACTGGACAATGATCGGAGTGAAAAACCTCCGGAAGGATAAAAGATTTTAATATATTTTTTTTCAAAGATTCACTAACTAAAGCGTAATCTATGCGCCAACCTTTATTGTTTTTTCTTGCATTAGAACGATAACTCCACCATGTATATTGGTTGGGTCTTGGATTCATAAATCTGAATGAATCAACAAAACCGGACTTTATAAAACTATTGAGCCAGTCTCTTTCCTCAGGTAAAAAACCTGAAACAGTTTTATTTCTTACAGGATCGTGTATGTCAATAGCTTGGTGACAAATGTTATAATCGCCACATATAACAAGATTAGAAAATTTTAGCTTTAAATCGTCAACATAAACTCTAAATTCGTCCATAAATTTAAATTTGTACTGTAGGCGATTTATGTTTGTTCCTGATGGAAGATAAAGGCTCATTATAGATAATTTTTCGAAATCTAATCTCATTATTCTTCCTTCGAAATCCATGTGATCTATCCCGCTTCCGTAAGATACATTCAAGGGAATTTTTTTTGATAAAATAGCGACACCGCTGTATCCTTTTTTTTCAGCTGAAAACCAGTAATGATTATATCCTAGTTTTTCTATTGATGAAACATCTATTTGGTCCTTCATCGCTTTTATTTCTTGCAGACACAAAACATCAGGGCTTGAAATCTTTAGCCATTCAATAAAACCTTTTTTCATCGCAGCTCTTATTCCATTTACGTTGTAAGAAAAAATTTTCAAAACTCTTTTTTAATAAGGGTAAACTCAAAGTTTTTTAAGGATTGACCTTAAAGAAACTTCTTCATTAATATAATTCTTTATATGTTCTATTTTAATTCTCTCTTGTTTCATTGAATCGCGATTTCTAAGGGTTACTGTTTTGTCGTCTAAAGTTTGATGATCGATAGTTATGCAGAAGGGAGTTCCTATTGCATCCTGTCTTCTGTAACGTCTTCCAACAGCATCTTTTTCGTCATAAATTGATGTAATATCAAGTTTTAATTCATTGATAATTTTTTTAGCAATCTCAGGCAAACCGTCTTTTTTGACCAAAGGTAATATTGCCACCTTTATTGGAGATAGTGCGGGAGGTAATTTTAAAACTGTCCTAATGCTACCATCACTAAGTTTTTCTTCAGTTAAGCTATTTGATAAAACAGCTAAGAACATTCGATCCAAACCTATTGATGTTTCTATAACATAGGGCACATAACTTTCATTAATTTCTGGATCAAAATATTGTAGCTTTTTCCCAGAAAATTGTTCATGATTTGACAGGTCATAGTTTGTGCGAGAATGAATTCCTTCTAATTCTTTGAATCCAAAGGGAAAACGAAATTCAATGTCCAATGCTGCATCTGCATAATGCGCTAGTTTTTCATGATTGTGTAGTCTATATTTTTCCTCTCCCATTCCTAATGACAAGTGCCATTTAAGTCTTTTTTCTTTCCAGAATTCATACCATTTTTTTTGAGTTCCTGGAGGAATAAAAAACTGCATCTCCATTTGCTCAAATTCTCTCATTCTAAATATGAACTGCCTTGCAACGATCTCATTTCGGAATGCTTTCCCAGTTTGTGCAATACCAAATGGGATTTTCATTCTACTTGTTTTTTGAACATTCAAAAAGTTCACAAAAATCCCTTGAGCTGTTTCTGGACGAAGATACAAATCCATTGCTGAGTCTTTTGAAGCACCTAATTTAGTATCAAACATCAAGTTAAACTGTTTAACATCTGTCCATTCTTTTGAACCAGACTCAGGACAAGAAATTTCTAATTCTTCAATTAAATTCTTTACATCATTTAAATCTTCCTTCCCCAGAGATTTGTTAAGCCTACTTAAAATATTTCTCGACTTTTCTATATATGAGATAACTCTGGGATTTGTTTTTTTGAATTCATTTTCATCAAAAGAGTTTCCAAATCGTTTTGCTGCCCTTGCTACTTCTTTTTCAATTTTAGTTTCAATTTTGGCGACATATTCTTCTACAAGAACGTCTGCCCGATATCTTTTTTTGGAAACCTTGTTGTCAATGAGTGGGTCATTGAATGCATCAACATGGCCAGATGCTTTCCAAGTTGTTGGATGCATAAAAATAGCGGCGTCAATCCCAACAATATTTTCGTGCAATTGAGTCATTGATTTCCACCAATAATCTCGGATATTTTTTTTTAGTGCAACACCATTCTGCCCATAATCGTATACTGCGCTAAGGCCATCATAAATTTCGCTTGAAGGAAAAACAAAACCATATTCTTTAGCATGTGAAATTATTTTTTTGAAATTTCCATTCTCTGTTGCCATGTCTCAAAAATAGTTTTTTTTAAAGAACTTCAATTAAGGAAATTACAAAAGAATTAAACAAGTTTGATACCATTTGGTGGTATTTAGGAATATTGCTTTACTTTGCCAATAACTTTAAAAAGTATGAAAAGTGGTGTTCGACTTTTTACCTGTATAACCTTAGTAATATCAATTTTAAGTTGCGCTAAACGGGCTTCGCCAACAGGTGGTCCCAAAGATTCCATACCCCCTGTTTTGATAAATGCCTCCCCGAAACTCAATTCAACTTATTTTAATAAACTTGGTTTTACCCTTAGTTTTGATGAATATGTAAAATTGAAAGATATTAGTAAGCAGCTTATAATTTCTCCACCCCTCAATTCCAGTCAATATATGGTTTCTCCATCGACAGGCGCATCAAAAAAAATTTCAGTTGAATTAAAAGACAGCCTCCTAGATAACACCACTTACACGTTTAATTTTGGCAATAGCATAGTTGATTTTAATGAATCTAATCCTATTCCTTTTTTTACATACACACTTTCTACAGGAGCCAATATAGATTCGCTATATATTAAAGGAAATGTAAGTGATGCATTTGAAAAAGATACCAAAAACTTCATTTCACTACAGCTTTATCCAGTTGACTCGGTTTACAGTGATTCTGTGATTTATAATAAGAAACCCTTATATGTTACAAATACTCTAGATTCTACAATATATAGATTTCAAAACCTACGCGAGGGCAAATACAATTTAATTGCACTTCAAGATTTTGCAGGAAACTATTTTTTCGATCAAAACATTGATAAAATTGGTTATTTAAATAGATTAATTGAACTTCCAAAAGATTCAATAATTAATCTCAAGCTTTTTAAGGAAATAGAAGACTTTTCTTGGGCATCACCATCTTTTGTCAACGAACACCACGTTGCTCTCGCATATTATGGCGAATATGAAAATCAATCTTTTTCAATGATTAGTGAAGTCCCAAAAAGTTTCAAGTCTTTAGTTAATAAAAATCGTGAAGCAGATTCATTAAATTTTTGGTTTAAAGGAGTAAAATTAGATTCAATTAAATTTGAACTTGAGATCAAGGATACTTTAAGAACTAAAACAGCTTACCTGCGAAAACCTATTGAAGATTCTTTAGTTATAAAAAGTATAACAACCGGACCCTTAAAACTAAAAAGTAAGTTTGAAGTATCAAGTAACCTTCCTATTGTCAGTGTTGATTCATCATTTGTTAAAGTAATTAATGTTGATAGTCTAGATGTCCCAGTGTCTTTAAAAATTCTCGAAAATTATGACAGGATTTTAATTGACTTTGAAGTTTTACCAAATGATAAATATAATATTACATTACTTCCGAAAGCACTTGAAGATTTTTGGGGTAGAACGAATGATACCTTAATTTTTAATACTCCAACGGAAAAAATTGAAGATTACGGTAATATTTACCTGCGAGTAATTCACAATTCGCCTGATCCTTATATAATAGAATTAATTCAAAACAAAAAAGTTATTAGACGTTATGATTCTCCATCAGAAGGGGGTCTCTATTCATTTGAATTACTTGATCCAGGGAAATATTTTGTGAGACTAATTGAGGATCCTAATAATAATAAAAGATGGGATACAGGGAGCTATCTGGGTAAAGTACAGCCTGAAAAAGTAATTTATTATTGGAAAGAAATAGATCTAAGAGCAAATTGGGATATGAATGAAACTTTTAATACAAATGAAAATTATCCATATCCTCGAGAAAGGGTAATTGATTACGAAGATCCACAAGCTCAAAGTAATTCAATTCTGCAGTAACAATTTTTTCCATGGATGATAATTTACCGCTTACTAAATTTCCTAACGGATTATAAATTGCACTATGACCGGGATATTCTAGTTCATTATCATCGTATCCTATTCTATTAACCCCAGAAACATAACACATATTTTCAATCGCACGTGCTTGAAGTAAGGTGTCCCATGCTTTAATCCTTTTTGAAGGCCAATTTGCAACAAAAATCAAAAGATCATAATTATTCTGGTTACGTGACCAAACTGGAAAACGTAAGTCGTAACAGATTCTTAGACAGATTTTCCATCCGTGGTATTCAAATAAACCGGAGTTGTTTCCCGAAGTGTAAATCTCATTTTCACCTGCTAAAGAAAATGTATGGCGTTTGTCATAAAAAAATATAATCCCTTTTTCACTGACAATTAGGAAGCGATTAAAAAACTTATTTTTTTCCTTAATTACAATACTTCCTCCAATAATTCCGTCTAATTTTTCAGCCCAAGACTGCATCCACAAAACTGTTGGACCATCCATAGTTTCAAAAACTTTTTCAGCATTTATAGTGAAACCGGATGTAAACATTTCAGGTAGAAGAATAATATCTACTTCTTTGCTTAATGAACTTAAAAGTTTGTCAAAGTAAGCTCTATTTTTAAGAGCATTCTCCCAAAAAAGTGAAGTTTGAATATTGATAATTTTTAATTTGGATTTCATTTTAATTGTAAGTGTAAATTTATTTTAGTTGGATTTCATTATATTTAAATTATTTCATTTCACATAAATCTAAGTGAAGAAAATCTTAACATTTGCATTTTTAGCTTCTATTTTTGAATTTCATTTAATAGGGCAAAGTTATTTTCCTCCAACACATGGTTTTGAATGGAAAAAAAAATCCCTTGAATATTTTAAAATTAATATTAAAAAACTTAACTCCGCCGTTGATTTTGCTATACAAAACGAGTACAGTGGATCAAAAGATTTAAGAATAGCTATTAGTAAGGGTTTTGAAAACGAGCCCTACCATAAAATTTTGGGTCCTACAAAAAAAAGAGGAGGCTCTGCTGGGATCATTTTAAAAGAAGGCTACAAGATTGCCTCTTGGGGAGATACAAAGAGAGTAGACATGACATTTAGTGTTACTAAGAGCTATCTGTCTACAATTGCAGGTTTGGCAGTTGATCAAAAAATTCTGAAAACAGATGATTTTGTATCTGATTATATTTGGGATAATTCTTTTAAAGGCAAACATAATAGTAAAATCAGATGGAAATATCTTTTGAATCAATCTTCTGATTGGAGCGGCACATTGTGGGGGATTCATGATTGGGCTGACAGACCTCCAGCTGAAGGCGGAATAGATGACTGGAGAAATAGAAAACTAAATACACCTGGTACTGTCTACAAATACAATGATGTACGAGTTAATCTTTTAGCCTATTGTCTATTAAATGTTTGGCGCCAACCTATACCACAGATTTTGAAAAAGTTTATAATGGATCCAATAGGAGCTAGTACAACGTGGCGTTGGTATGGTTACAATAACTCTTGGGTAGAGCTTGACGGAAATCGTATGCAATCAGTTTCAGGTGGTGGACATTCTGGAGGAGGGCTATTTATCAATACCGAGGATCATGCACGTTTTGGTTTACTTTTTTTAAGGCAAGGTAAGTGGAACGAAAGTCAGCTCATTAGTCAAGACTGGATAGATGAGGCTACAAAATCTTCACCTGCTCAAAAAAGTTATGGTTATATGTGGTGGCTAAATAAAAAGGAGACTGACAGATACTGGGAAGGAGTTCCAGAGAATACTTTTTATGCATCTGGTTTTGGTGGAAATTATATAATAGTTGTACCTGAAAAGGATCTGGTTGTTGTTTTACGTTGGCTTGAACCAAGTCAAGTCGGTGTTTTTATGAAAAAGCTGATAAGTTCTCTTCCTTAATTTTTTATGATTTTAAAATATTAGTGACAAGTATGCTTAGTTCCAAACTATATTAATTTATGAACATAAAATTTTTTATTGGACCAATGTCTAAAAATATTGTTGACTCTATTATCGAGTTTCAGATTGAATCAAAAAATAAGGTAGGATTAATACCAAGTAGAAGACAGGTTGATTATAAAGGAGGCTATTCCAATAACTGGACAACAAAGGGACTTTCAAATTATGCCAAAGACTTAATAATAATGAGAGATCACAGTGGTCCAGGACAAGGCCAAAAGCCTGACGATGGATATGAGTCTTTAAAACACGATTGTAACCATTTTAATTATATTCATATCGATCCGTGGAAAAAATATCCATCATTTTCAGGAGGATCAAAATGGACACTGGATATGATTCAATTTTGCCTCTCTATAAATCCCAAAATTAAATTTGAAATTGGAACAGAAGAAGCTATAAGGAGATTTGAGCCAGAAGAACTTAAAACTCTTTTAAACTATTTAAAGGCTAATCTTTCAGAAGAAGCTTTTTTACAGATAGAGTATTTGGTTATACAATCAGGGACATCTCTTTCATCAAATCAAAATACAGGAAGTTTTGATCTTAAAAGACTTAAAAAAATGGTTGCTGTTGCTAAAGAAAATAATTTAAAATCAAAAGAACATAACGGGGATTATATTTCCGAAGAATTAATAAAACTGAAAATGGATTCTGGTTTAGATTCTATAAATATTGCTCCGGAATTTGGACTAATCGAAACGGATACATACTTAAATGATATTAAAAAAAGAAAAGATCTATTTTATAAATTTTGGGAGATCTGTTACAATTCCAAAAAATGGGTAAAGTGGGTTAGCAAGGGTTTTGATCCAATTCATGAAAAGGAGAGCCTTATAAGAGTCTGCGGGCATTATGTCTTTTCTGACTCAGCGTTTTTAGATGAAATCAAAAGTAATTTTTCAGGAATAGATCAGTTAATTAAAAAAAATATTAAAAAGAAGCTTGCTTCTCTCCACAGGGTAATTAACCCTTAAGGCTTGCAAATAGATATTCTCGATTCATTCTTGCAATATTTTCAAGCGAAATACCTTTAGGACATTCTACTTCACAAGCACCTGTATTAGTACAATTCCCAAACCCTTCCTCATCCATTTGGTTTACCATGTTTAGTACACGATCTGCTGCTTCAACTTTGCCTTGGGGGAGTAATGCATATTGGGAAACTTTTGCAGAAACAAATAACATTGCAGATGCATTTTTACAAGTTGCTACACAGGCACCACAACCGATACACGTAGCCGCGTCAAATGCCTTGTCAGCATCATGTTTGTCAATTGGAATAGCGTTTGCATCTTGCGTATTACCAGAAGTATTTACTGATACAAACCCCCCAGCCTGTTGAATTCGATCAAAAGCTGAGCGGTCAACTGCTAAGTCTTTTATTACTGGAAATGCCTTTGCTCGAAAGGGTTCAATTGTTATGGTGTCCCCATCTTTAAACTTACGCATGTGCAGTTGACAAGTAGTAACTAAGCGATCAGGGCCGTGTGCTTCACCGTTAATAAACATAGAACACATTCCACATATACCCTCACGACAATCGTGATCAAATGCTACAGGATCTATCCCTTGAGACATTAATTGTTCATTTAATACATCCATCATCTCTAAGAATGACATGTCTGGTGAAACATCGTCAATCTTGTAAGTTTCAATCTTTCCTTTCGTTTCTGAGTTTGGTTGACGCCAAATTTTTAATGTCAAATTCATCTTTAATATTCTATTTGTAAGATCTAGTTTTTACTTCTATTTCTTCGTATTCCAAATCTTCTTTATGCAATTTTGCTTTTGATGGAACTCCTTTGCATTCCCAAGCGGATACAAAAGTGAAATTCTTATCATCTCTTAATGCTTCGCCCTCTGGTGTTTGCGATTCCTCTCTGAAATGACCTCCACAAGACTCTGTCCTTTTGAGTGCGTCGTTGGCAAAAAGCTCACCGAGTTCTAAAAAGTCTGCTACACGCCCCGCTTTGGCCAGTTGTTCGTTAAACTCGTCGGACCTTCCCGGGACATTTACATTTTTATAAAAATCCTCCCTTAACTCTTGAATTTCTTTAATTGCCTCCTTTAATCCTTTTTCGTTTCGTGACATTCCACATTTATCCCACATTATTTTTCCCAGCTTACGATGATAATAGTCTACAGAGTTTTTTCCATGATTACTTATAAAAGCTTCAATTTGTGCTCTTACTGAATTTTCGGCTTTCTCAAATTCAGGAAGTTTAGTGTCAATAGGGCCTGTACGAATGTCATCTGCCAGATAATCTCCTATTGTATAAGGGAGAACAAAATATCCGTCAGCCAGTCCTTGCATTAAAGCTGAAGCACCAAGGCGGTTAGCCCCATGATCAGAAAAATTAGCTTCACCAATCGCGTAACAGCCTGGAATAGTCGTCATTAAGTTATAGTCAACCCAAACACCACCCATAGTATAATGAACAGCGGGGTAAATCATCATTGGCGTTTCGTAAGGATTTTGGTCAACAATTTTTTCATACATCTGAAATAGATTACCATATTTTGCGCGAACTACTTGTTGTCCTAATTTTTTAACTAAAACCGGATCATCTTCATTTAAATTTTTTACATGAGCTTGTTCTTTCCCATAACGTGTTATTGCAGAAGCAAAATCTAAATACACTGCTTCGCCTGTTTTATTTACACCAAATCCAGCATCACATCGCTCTTTTGCTGCTCTGGAAGCAACATCTCTAGGCACTAAATTTCCAAATGCAGGATAACGTCTCTCTAAATAATAATCTCTGTCTTCCTCTCTAATTTCTGTAGGTTTAAGGTTTCCTTCACGTATAGCTTTTACGTCTCCTAGCTTTTTAGGCACCCATATTCTACCATCATTTCTTAAAGATTCTGACATTAGTGTTAATTTTGATTGATGATCACCAGATACCGGGATACAGGTGGGGTGGATCTGAGTAAAACAAGGATTTGCGAAATACGCCCCTTTTTTGTGAATTTTCCATGTTGCAGACACATTACTTCCCATCGCATTTGTAGACAAGAAAAATACGTTTCCATAACCCCCAGAAGCAATAACAACAGCATGTGCTCCGTGGCGCTCTATTTTACCATTAACTAAGTTTCTTGTTATAATTCCACGTGCTTTACCGTCAATAATAACTATGTCCATCATTTCATGTCGGTTGTACATTTGAATTTTTCCACGACCAATTTGCCTGTTCATAGCAGAATAAGCTCCTAAAAGAAGCTGTTGGCCAGTTTGACCTTTTGCATAAAATGTTCTTGAAACAAGTACACCCCCAAAAGAGCGGTTGTCTAACAATCCACCATAATCCCTAGCGAAGGGAACACCTTGAGCTACGCACTGATCGATTATATTAGTTGAGACCTCTGCTAAACGATGAACATTTGCCTCCCGAGATCTATAGTCGCCACCTTTGATAGTGTCGTAAAATAAACGGTATGTTGAGTCTCCATCTCCTTGATAATTTTTTGCAGCATTTATTCCACCCTGTGCAGCAATAGAGTGTGCTCGTCTAGGGGAGTCTTGAAAACAAAATGTTTTTACGTTATATCCCAACTCAGCAAGAGTTGCGGATGCAGATGCACCTGCCAAACCAGTTCCTACAACTATTACGTCAATTAAGCGTTTGTTTGCTGGACTAACTAAATTGATTTTACCTTTATGATTAGTCCATTTTTGTGCTAAGTCACCTTCAGGTATTTTAGAGTTTAATTTAAAGCTTTTAATTTTTGTCTCATCCTGTTGAGTTAAGATGTCATTTTCAAGAAGAGATTTTTCCCACTCATCAGCGATTTTAGTTGCCTCAATTTTATAATAGTCATTTAATTTAATTTCATCTTTAGAGGCAGGCTCTGTTACCAAATGAAAAGGTAAGGTTTTTATAAGCCTTCTGGCCTTTTTCTTGCCATTAACTTTTTCATATCCACAAAAACAATTTAGCCTAATTGATGAAGTTCCATTTGCATTTTTTCTATATCTAATTTTTACTCTTTTCATTTATAAAAAATTATTGAGGTACATTATTATTTTCGAGGTACACCGCAAGGTACATATTTTATTTTAGATGGTGAAATAATGCGATTAAAACGAATCCAAGGGGTACAACTACAGAAAATCCAGTTGCAAATTTTTTTATAATCTTAGTATATTTATTGTTAACCCCAACTGTTTGAAAGGATGATGCAAAACCATGGAGTAAGTGTAGACTAAGGAATATAAATGATAAAACATAAATCCCAACTCTAACAGGACTTACAAATTTATGGACTAATTCGTCAAAATACCTGTCAGGATCTAAGGGTAGTATTTTAATGTATTTGTAATCCATTTCTGGAACCCAAAAATCATAAAAATGTAATCCAAGGAAGGATAAAATTACAATTCCCGAGATAATCATATTGCGTGACATCCACGAAGCGTTATTTTTTCCTTTATAAACAGAATAACGTGTTGAACGTGATTTGGAATTTTGGAGTTCTAAGACAAATCCCATAACAAAATGAAACAAAACGCCAAAAATTAAAATAGGTTGTAGAATAAATTGTACAATCGGATTGTTTCCCATAAAATG
>TARA_B100000963_G_scaffold8172_1_pt1 | contig 27526 bp, 26 predicted proteins | sample TARA_B100000963 | Tara Oceans TARA_B100000963 (sample SAMEA2622097) | marine metagenome | biome: marine biome (ENVO:00000447); feature: surface water layer (ENVO:00002042); material: "saline water (ENVO:00002010), including plankton (ENVO:xxxxxxxx)" | depth 5 m | reverse complement strand
ATTTCAAAAACACTTAAGTTCGCTCCAAATATTTCAACTTGGTCTCCCTCGTTGGCTTTAACATCAGATACATCAACCATACAGCTATCCATACTAATTTTTCCAATTATTCTGCAGTTGCTATTATTTATATAAATATGACCATTCATGTTGCTTAGCCGCCTGTTTAAACCATCAGCGTAACCAACCGGAATAACAGCAATCAACATGTCTTTATTTGCAGTAAAAGAGAAACTATAGCCAATCTTCTCTCCTTTGTTAAGTTTTTTTATTTGTGTAATAACACTTGTTAAAGTGCTAATTTGTCTCAATTCTTTGTGTTTTGCTGCACCATAAAGACCGATACCAATTCTAACTCCATCCATTTGGTAGTCATTAAAATTAATAACACCATTAGAATTAAGAATGTGTTTGCATACAGTTTTTCCTAAAATTGAATCGAACTCTGTTCCAATTAATTTAAATAGTTTAATTTGATCTAGTGTTTCTTTTTTTTTACTTTTATCCTCAGATGCTGCTAAATGTGAACAAATAGAATTCAATTTTAAGTGTCTGTTTTTATTTAATTTAGCTATTATATTGGGTAAATCATTTTTGCAGAATCCATATCGATTCATGCCTGTATCAAATTTAATATGCACATTAGTTCTATCTTTGTTCGTACAATATAGGTTTAACAACTTGTAATTATAGAGAACTACGTCTAAATTATTTTTTATAATCTGATTATAACTTTTCAAGCCAGGATTTGCAACAATAATTTTTATTTTAATGCCAGACTTTCTTAACATTACGCCTTCTTCAAAGTCACTTACCCAAAGTGCATAAACACCCAGAGCCTCTAACTTTTTAGAAATTTCAATATCTCCATGGCCATACGCAAATGCTTTTACAACAGCAATTATCTTAGTGTTTGGATTTAGATTTTTTTTGAAATAATTAAGGTTTTTTTCTAAGACGCTTAAATCTATGTGAAGGATAGTTTCGCTGGCGTAGTTCATTTTGTATTTTTTTTAAAACAACTTCTACATAGTGCTTTATATTCTTTTTTTTGACCCAACTCTACAATCGCTTTACTTGCTGAAAACCTATATGAATGACTTGCCATTTTACCACAATCATTGCATATTGCGTGTACTTTAGTTACATATTCAGCAATTGCTAATAATTGGGGCATGGGCCCAAAAGGATTGCCTAAATAGTCCATGTCTAATCCTGCTAAAATCACTCTTTTGTTTTTATCTGCAAGTTTTTTACATACATCTACAATATCACTTTTAAAAAACTGCACTTCGTCAATTGCTACAACATCTTCACCTTTCACAAAGTTCAGTATTTCCAATGCAGAGTTAACAGCTTTAGATTTAATCGTATTTGCATTATGAGAGACAATTTTTTCTTTGTTATAGCGGATATCTATTTTTGGTTTAAAAACAGTTGTTTGGAGTTTTGCAAATTTAGCTTTATTTAGGCGCCTTATTAGTTCTTCGGTTTTTCCAGAAAACATAGATCCACATATCACTTCAATGCTGCCTTTTTTTAATGAGTTCTCAATTTCTGGTTCTAAAAACATAATTACACTTTCTTTTTATAGCTTTGCTAACAAAAGTATAAAAAGCAACTTCAATATTTATGAAATTTAAAATTTTGTTTTTTTTGATAATATTTTACAATAAACTATATCCACAATTGAATTCCAACAATATTGATAATAAAAGAATATTGATTGTTGCAGGTAGTCTTACTGGCGCAACTTTAGGTACTTATCTTTACATACAAAATGCTTGGTGGTCAGCAGAACAAGTTTCTTTTCATTTTGATGATGGTGCTGATATGGTATATGCTAAAAATGTTGATAAACTAGGCCACCTGATGGGTGGTATCTATGCTGCTGATGTTTTTGCGTCTTCTATGTTATGGGCTGGTATGAATAAGGAACAAGCACTATGGTATGGAGCTGCATTTGGAACAAGCATGCAACTAGCAATTGAAATAAAGGATGCATATGCTCCATATTGGGGTTTTAGTAAGCAAGATTTAGCGTTTGGGACATTAGGATCATTGTTTCCAGTTGTTCAATACTACAACAATAATTTTAAAGATTTATATTTTAAATTTTCATATTGTAAAAAATCTAACGTATACTGGGATTTAGAAAGACAAAGAGGAAAAGAAATAAGTAAATACGCTTGGCAAGATGACTACCCTAATCAAACTTATTGGTTAGCTATTGACATAAATAAATTTATAAAAAGTTCGTTTATACCAGAGTGGTTAAATGTGGCCATAGGATTTGGTTTGGATGATACCCAATATTTAAATGAAAACAATACAAAAAAAGGAGGCAGAAACGAATGGTACATTGCTTTAGACTACGATATACCAAAAATGTTAAAGAATTGGGACTCTTATACAGCTCGAAAGATAAAACATTGGTTAAATTATATTCACCTGCCAGCTCCAACATTAAGGATTTCGCCAAAAGTATCATTTTATCCTATATTTCTATAATTTTGTAAATATGTCTAAACTATATATTGTCCCAACACCAATTGGTAATCTTAGTGATATTACTTTAAGAGCTTTGGATACTTTAAAAAAAGTAGACCTAATTTTAGCGGAGGACACTAGAACATCTATGAAATTGTTAAAACATTATGATATTAATACTGCTATTAGTTCATTGCATATGCATAACGAGCATCGCTTATTAGAAAAATACATAAAAAGAATAAGCGAAGGGGATACAATAGCTTTAGTTTCTGACGCTGGAACACCTTTAATTTCTGACCCAGGAGCTCTCTTTGTGCAGAGATGTATTCTTGAAAGTATAAATATAGAATGTCTTCCGGGGGCAACCGCTTTTTTACCAGCACTTGTTATTTCCGGATTAAAAACAAAAAGTTTTGTTTTCGAGGGCTTTTTACCTCTTAAAAAGGGGAGACTTACTAGATTAAAAAAATTAAGTGAAGAAAAACGAACAATGGTTTTTTATGAGTCTCCGCATAGAGTACTTAAAACACTTAATCAGTTTTCTGAATATTTTGGTGAATCAAGAATAATATCTATTTCCAGAGAAATTTCTAAATTATATGAAGAAACAAAGCGCGGCACAATTACCGCTTTAATTGAATATTATAAAGAAAAAAAACCAAAAGGAGAATTTGTTATTATAGTTGAAGGAAGTAAATGAAAATAAACCAATTTTTTACAAAAAAGCCGTTTGTTATTTCAGGCCCTTGTAGTGCCGAGTCTGAATCACAGATTTTAGCAACAGCTCACCAAAATAAAAGTTATACCGATGTTTTTAGAGCAGGATTATGGAAGCCCAGAACAAGCCCAAGTTCCTTTGAAGGTGTTGGTATTAAGGGCTTAAAGTGGTTGCAAAAAGTTAGAGAAAAAACAGGATTAAGAGTAGCAACCGAAGTAGCAACGCCTAGGCATGTTGAATGTTGTTTGGAAGCAAATATAGATATACTTTGGATAGGCGCTAGAACAACAGTTAATCCATTTTATGTTCAAGAAATAGCAGAAGCATTGAAGGGTGTTGATATTCCTATTTTAGTGAAAAACCCAGTTCATCCTGATATTGGACTTTGGATTGGAGCTTTGGAGAGATTTCACAAGGTTGGTATTAGTAAACTATCAGCTGTTCACAGAGGATTTCATAATTATAAAAAATCTGTTTATAGAAATGATCCCAAATGGGAACTTCCAATAAAGTTGCGTGAGAGAGTAATCGATATGCCTATTATTTGTGACCCATCTCATATTGCTGGTAAAGCCGAGCTTGTTGAAGATATTTCTCAAACAGCTATAGATATGAATTTTGATGGATTAATGATAGAAACACATATCAATCCTACAAAAGCTTTAAGTGATGCGGATCAACAAATATTACCATCACAATTAAACTCTATTCTGCAAAACTTAGTACTAAAATCTAGTAAATTAAGAGATCAAAAGTTTAGAAATGAGCTTAGGCTATTTAGAGATAAGATAGATGTACTTGACAAGCAGATAATAGCTTTATTTCGAAGTAGAAAAGAAATTGTAGAACAAATTGCTATACTAAAAGATAAAAATAAGCTAACTGTTTTTCAAATAGAAAGATGGTTTGAGATTTTAAAAACAAGAAAAAAGTATGCAAATAATTTAAATCTAGAGGATGAGTATGTTAATGAAATATTTGATGTTATTCACAAATACTCAATATTAATCCAAACAAAAAAAAGAGAGAATGATTAAAAATTGGATTATTAAAGACGCAGATAAAGATATTATTAATGAACTTTCACAAACATTAAATGTAAGTGAAATAGTAGCACATCTATTAACCTTAAGAGGTATACAAAACTTTGAACAAGCAAAAAAATTTTTTCGCCCCAAGCTGTCTGATTTACATGATCCCTTTTTAATGAAGAATATGCATTCTGCAGTAAAACGGATTGAACATGCGATTGTAAATAAGGAAAAAATTTTAGTGTATGGAGACTATGACGTTGACGGCACAACAGCTGTTTCTTTGATGTTTAATTTTTTAAAAAAACAAACTACAGAAATTGATTATTATGTTCCTTGTAGATACGAAGAGGGATATGGAATTTCTTTAAAAGGAATTGATTACGCCTATAACAATAATTTTTCATTAATAATTGCTTTAGATTGCGGTATTCGAGCTAATAAGCAGATTGAATATGCAAATACTAAGCAGATTGATTTTATAATTTGTGATCATCACACACCTTCTAATAAAATTCCTTCTGCATACTCTATTTTAAACCCCAAACAAAAAGATTGCCAATATCCATACAAACACTTGTCTGGCTGTGGCGTAGGCTTTAAACTAATACAGGCATTTTGTATATATAAAAATCTTTCGCTTGATGAAGCGTATGCATTTTTAGATTTGGTTACTGTTAGTATTGGTGCAGATATTGTGCCAATTGATGGAGAAAATAGAGTTCTAGCCTTTTACGGAATGCAAAAAATTAATTCAAATCCAAGTATAGGGGTAAAAACATTAACAAAGTTTTTAAAATCAAAGGATATAAAAATGTCTGATGTTATTTTTGGAATTGCTCCAAGAATTAATGCAGCCGGACGTATAGATCATGCTAAAAAAGCTGTCGATTTACTTGTAGAAAAAGACTTTACTAGAGCTAATTTAATTCTAAATGAAATTGAGAAAAACAATGACACAAGAAAAGAAATTGAAAAAAAAATCACTGAAGATGCTGTGTCTAAAGTAGATAATCTTAAAAAATCTATAGTTGTTTATAGTAATAAATGGCACAAAGGAGTTGTGGGAATAGTTGCTTCAAGGATTGTAGAAAAGTTTTATAAGCCAACAATAGTTTTGGTAGAACAAGATGGTATGTTAGTCGGTTCTGCCAGATCAGTAAATAAGTTTGATGTTTATGAGGCAATAAATAAATGCTCTCACTTATTAGAAAAATTTGGTGGGCACAAATACGCTGCAGGACTAAGTATAAAAAAAGAAAAAATTAATCTTTTTATTAACACTTTTGAGGATGCAGTTAACCAAATGATAAAGCCAGAACATTTGCACCCTAATTTATACATAGATATGCAAATTAAAACAACAGATATAAATCATAAGCTATATAGAATAATTCAACAATTTGCGCCTTTCGGACCAACAAATATGAATCCAGTATTTGTAAGCAAAAAAGTAATAGACAGCGGACATGCAAAGCAGGTTGGTGAAGATAAAGCACACTTAAAGCTAAACATTCTTGATGATCATAAATCTATTTCAGCTATTGCTTTTGGTTTAGGCACCAAATATGATATAACAATTAACAAAAATGAAATAGATATTTGCTATTCAATAAGCGAAAATGAATGGAACGGAAATAAGCAGTTACAACTATTAATTAAGGATATTAAATAAGAGATTATCCAATATTTCTTCCTAAAACTTTTGCAATTTTAGTTTTTACTTTTATTAAATCATTTAAAATTTTGACTGTTTCTTCACTAATGCTTCCTTGTTTTATTTGACTTTGTATTTGACTAATTTTAGTGTCTACAATTTCTTTTTTTAAGGATAATATTGCTTTTTCAGTAGTCTTACGCATTTTTTCATCTTCTCTTCCAGTCATTATGTTGTGTCTTTCTTTCCAGTTGTTACTAATATCATGAGCTTGGGCAATTAAATCAATACAAAATTTACTCATATTTGAATTTGTGTTATTAATAAGTTTTTGTACATCTATAACACCCGTGTTTTTAATGATTTTTATTATTTCATCATATGTGTTTTGATGTAATTCTTTTGAAAATTTAATTTCATCTACTTGCAACTCTCTAGCAATAATAGATGCTACATATTCTTTGTTATCGTCTAATCCAATGGATTTATTTCCATAATTTATTAGTATTCGCAATATTTCTTGCTCTTGTTGGTGTAACTTCTGTGTTTTAGAACTAATTGTGGGACTAATATTTTTTTCTTTGCCTACAGTTTTTTTATAAAAACTAACCTGACTTCTAGTAGCATTAACCTCTTTTAATAATACATGCTCTGAAACTTCTAGCTTTTGAGAGTATATTTTACAGTATTCTTGTCTACTAAATGAGTCAGAAATTTTTGAAATGCTTGAGATTATTTTTTTCTTTATTTCGATAATTTCAGCTGGGTCTGACTCTTCTTCAAGCTTATAAGCAGAAATTAAATAATCAACAAAGTTTATGGCTTTATTTTTAAGGTATGAAAGTGTTTTTTCTGAGGTGTTTTTTTTTGAGAAGGAGTCGGGGTCCTCTCCAGAAGGAAATAAACAAACTTTCACATTCATATCTAGTTGCAGACACAAATCGATAGATCTTATTGTAGCGCTTATACCCGCTTTATCATTGTCAAAAAGTAAGGTGATATTTTTTGTTAGTCTTTTAATTAAGAGAATTTGATTTTTTGATAAAGCTGTTCCAGAAGCAGAAACAATGTTATTAATACCTATTTGGCACATAGAAATTACGTCAGTATAACCTTCAACTACGTAACAATTATTTTGTTTACTTATGTCTTGCTTTGCAAAATTAAGGCCATATAAAACTTTGGATTTATCATAAATAAGAGACTCTGCTGAATTTAAGTATTTTGACTTAGCATTAGCATTGAATGATCTTCCTCCAAAGCCAATTACTTTATTAGTATATGAATGAATTGGGAAAATCGACCTTTCCTTGAATTTATCATAACTTTTACCATTACTGTTTTCACCAATTAAACTTGCTTCTAATAATATTTTTCTATTAAAACCTTCTTTTATTGCAGCCTTTTCAAATGCATTTGCACCTTTTGGGCTATAACCTAATTTGAATTTTTTAATTATCTCTTCATTATAGCCTCGCTCTTTAAAATAACTTAGACCAATATTTTTACCTTCATTTGTGTTCCACAAAATATCTTGAAAATATTTTTCAGCAAATAAAGTAGCGTCATAAAGTTTATCTTTATTTGTTTTTTGCTGTATTTGTTTATCTGTAAGCTCTTCTTCTTCAACTTCAATACTATATTTTTCTGCAATATACCTTAAAGCTTCAGGGTAACTAATAGCTTGTAAATCTTGAAGAAAAGATACACTGTTGCCTCCTTTTCCGCAACCAAAACATTTATATATACCTTTTGAGGGAGACACTACAAATGACGGAGTTTTTTCTTCATGAAATGGACATCTACCCTTGTAATTTACTCCCGCTTTTTTTAAATCAACAAAATCCTTTATAATTTCTTCAATTCTAACTGCTTCAAAAATTCTATCTATGGTTTCTCTTGAGATCATTTTTTTCTGTTTATTACATAATCCAGCAGTAATTCTAGTGATTTTTTCGCTTCATTCTCATCTATATCACTCAAAAGATCAAGTGCTTCATTATAATATTTTCGCATCATTTTTTCAGCATATAAAAGACCTCCGTTTTGTTTGACAATATTAATAACTTCAATTACTTTTTTATCATCAGTATTATGATTTTTTATAATGTTGATTATTTTATTTTTTGTTTTTTTATCAACTTTATTAAGAGTATGTATTAAAGGTAATGTCATTTTTTTCTCTCTTATGTCAATCCCGTATGGTTTACCTGTTATCGATTTTTGTTTATAATCAAATAAATCGTCTTTAATTTGAAAGGCTATACCAGCTTTTTCACCAAAAACATGCATTTTCGTTACAATTTTTTTGTTTTTACAAACTGATTGTGCCCCACTTGCACAGCACGCAGCAATTAATGTAGCGGTTTTTTGGCGAATTATGTCAAAATAAATTTCTTCTGTGATATCTAGTTTTCTTGCTTTTTCAATTTGTAATAATTCTCCTTCGCTCATTGCTTGAACAGCATCACTCATTATCTCTAGCAAGTCAAATCTTTTATTTTTAACAGCAATCAAAAGCCCTTTGCTGAGTAGAAAATCTCCAACTAAAACAGCTATTTTATTCTTCCAGAGAGCATTAATTGAAAAAAAACCTCTCCTAAAATTCGCTTCGTCAACAACATCGTCGTGCACTAAAGTTGCGGTATGTAAAAGCTCAATCATAGAAGCAGCTACAAAAGTTCCCTCTTCCACTTTTCCAAATAGCTTTGCGGAAAGAAAGACAAACATAGGCCTTATTTGCTTCCCTTTTCTCTTTATTATATAGTACATTATTTTATCAAGTAAAACAACATTACTTTTTAGAGCACTTTTGAATTTGTTTTCAAATAGGCTCATTTCAGATTTGATAGGGCTTTTTATTTTTGAGATTACAGACAAAGTTTTCTTTTTATGTGCAAAGATAAGTTAAAAAATAGGTCAAAAGAATCACTAGCTTGTTTTTAAATTTACTAAAATTTATTAGCTAACTGACCACATGCAGCGGCAATATCTTTACCTCTACTTCTTCTCAAGTTTACAATAATATTATTATCTACTAAGTATTTAATAAACATATTGGTTGCATTATTAGATGATTTGCTGTATGGTAGACTATCTACAGCATTGTATTCGATGAGATTTATTTTGCAAGGAGTATTTTTTGCATATCTTAAAAGTTGTTTAGCATCTTCTAATGAATCATTAATATTTTTAAACAAAATGTATTCATATGTAACCCTAATATTTGTTTTTTCATAAAAATATTTTATTGATTCTGTTAACTCATATAAATCAATTTTTTTATTAATTGGCATTAAACCATTTCGTATAATATCATTTGCAGAGTGAAGGGAAATAGCAAGGTTGAATTTAACTTTGTCATCTGCCAATTTTTTTATCATTTTTGCGATTCCTGCTGTAGAAACAGTAATTCTTTTTGGTGACATTGCTAATCCTTTTTTTGAAGTAATAAAATTTATACTTGAAAGAACAGAATTATAATTTAATAATGGCTCCCCCATACCCATATACACTATATTAGAAATGGGTTTATGAAACTTTTGAATTGCTTCATTATTCAGTAAAAATACTTGGTCATATATTTCTGCAGCATTTATATTTCTTTTTAGTTTTAGGGTCCCGGTGGCACAAAATTTACAACTCAAACCACACCCAACTTGTGATGAAATACAAGCAGTAAGTCTATTTTTAGAGGGAATTAAAACACCTTCGACAAGATGATTGTCATATAGTTTAAAATTGTATTTAATGGTACCATCTAAACTTTTAATTATTTTATGAATTTTAATTGGATTAATAACAAAGTTATCATTTAGTAGTAGCCTCAAGCTAATTGACAATGATGTCATATCATTAAATGATGTAGCGCGTTTAGCCCATAACCATTCCCAAATTTGTTTTGCTCTAAATTTAGGTTGATTATTTGATGAGCAAAATGAAACTATATCTTCTAATTTTAATAATCTGATATCTTTTTTTTCTCTCATAATATTTTACAAAGATATATTAGTTTTGTCTATGAGATATTTAACAGCAGATTATTTATATACTTTAGTAGACCATATATTAATGAACGAATTTTTAAACATTTAGGCATATTTGAAGTTAGTGAAAACTTAGGCGTTAACTTAATTAAAAACACTAATGAAATAGAGATTATTGCATGAAAAAATCTGCAATTAACAAATCATCTTTTGTTGTTATCTTAATATTTTTTTCTTCGCCAGTTATACAAAGAACTTTACCAGAGTTTTTTTCAAAAATTGATGCGTCGTCTGTAAAATATGATTTATGAAATTTTTTATAGGCATTCTTAATATCTGAACTCACAAAGCATTGTGGTGTTTGTACTAGATATAATTCTTGTCTTTTAATATTTTGATTCATATTATCAGAAATTTTTCTAACGGATTCTTTGATAGGAAGAACTGGAATAACAGCATGTCCTGGCTTTACTTTTTGTATTAAGTTACGAATTAAATTTTTGCTTATTAATGGACGTACGCCGTCATGTATAGCAACGACAGAATCTTCATTAATACACTTTAATCCTTCGTTAACAGATATGTGTCTTTCTTCTCCTCCAGATACAATTTTGTGTGGTGTTTCGAAGCAGAAATTTTCACATAAATTTTTCCAATTTGTAATTTCTTTTTTTGGGAGAACTAGAATAATTTCGTCAAAATTAGAAAATTTTTCTATTGTATGCATTAACACTGGACGACCTTTAAGAATAAGAAATTGTTTGGGCGTATTGGTCCGCATTCTGCTTCCATGACCACCAGCAACAATTAAAGCTACTTGTTTCATTTATATAATAAGCATAGCATCTCCATATGTATGGAAGTTATACTTCTTTTGAATAGCCTCTTTGTATGCCTTTTTTAATTCATCAATACCAGCAAAAGCGGCTACTTGCATCATTAATGCTGATTGAGGAAGATGGAAATTTGTAAGCATAGAATTCGCTACTCGAAAATTATATGGAGGAAATAGGAAAATATTTGTCCACCCAGAGTAAGGCAGTATTTCATTTTTAGTAGACACGGAAGATTCAATTGTGCGCATCACTGTAGTGCCTACCGCACAAACTTTTGAATTTGATGATTTAGCCAAATTAATTTGTTTAGCCGCCAATTCGTTAATAAATATTTCTTCAGATTCCATTTTGTGCTTGGATAAGTCTTCAACTAATATTGGATGAAAAGTTCCTAATCCTACGTGAAGAGTAATTTCAGCAAACTCTATTCCTTTTAATTCCATTTGTTTCATTAAAAGCTTACTAAAATGTAAACCCGCTGTTGGTGCTGCTACCGCCCCTTCATGTTTTGCGTAAATTGTTTGGTAACGCTCTGTATCTTTTTGGGTTGCTTCTCTTCCTAAATGTTTTGGAATAGGAGTTTTTCCTAATGAGGTAATCGCCTCTTTAAATTCTTCATGAGTACCATCAAAAAGGAATCTTAGTGTTCTTCCTCTTGATGTTGTGTTATCGATAACCTCAGCAATTAGCTCATCATTTTCACCGAAAAAAAGTTTGTTACCAATTCTAATTTTTCGAGCAGGATCCACCAAGACATCCCATAGGCGATTTTCTTTGTTTAATTCCCTTAAAAGAAATACTTCAATCATTGCGCCTGTTTTTTCTTTGTTTGCGTGCAGTCTAGCTGGAAAAACTTTAGTATTATTTAATACCATTACATCTCCCTCGTCAAAAATATTTTTTAAATCAGAAACTTTTTTATGTTCAATATCTCCGGATTTTCTGTGCAAAACCATTAATTTTGCTTCTTCTCTTTCGGCGGCTGGTTTTTTAGCAATTCTAACTTCGGGTAAGTTAAAATCAAACATTGATAATTTATATTTCATTGTTTTGTGGTTATAATTTGGGGAGCAAATATAATGTTTTGACAGGCAGAAGTCAAGTTAAAACTATCCTATTTAAACAATTGTTTTTCAAAATCTTCAACAGAGATACTTTCAGATAAATTGTAATCTCCAATACTAATTCTTTTTAAACTTGAAAGATAGCCTCCGGATTTTAATTTAATACCGAAGTCATGAGCAATAGATCTAATATATGTCCCTTTGCTACATGTGATTTCGAAGTCAACAGTTAAATTATTTATGTGCAAAATGTTAAAGCTATATATTTTTATTTTTCTACTTTCAATTACAAATTTTTCTCCACGCCTTGCTTTTTTATACATTCTTTCTCCGTCTTTTTTTAATGCAGAAAATGCAGGTGGATACTGATTAATTTCGCCAATAAAACATCTAGATGCTTTGTAAATTAAATCTTGCGTAATATGACTAGTTTCGTGTTTTTTATTTATTTCGGTTTCTAAATCATATGAAGGAGTTGAACCTCCAAGAGTAATTGAGCCACTATATTTTTTCTTTTGTATTTGTATTTCACTGATTTTTTTAGTGAGTCTGCCCGTACAAAGAATTAATAATCCTGTAGCAAGTGGATCTAGAGATCCGCAATGTCCAACTTTAAGTTTTTTAAACTTATATTTTTTCTTAATTAAAAACCTTACTTTTTTTACAATTTGAAAAGAAGTCCAATTAATAGGTTTGTTTATAAGAATAATCTTTCCATTTAAAAAATCATCTCCAACATTTATCACAGTATAAATTTTAAGTTAATTGTAAATTTTTGGTATTATAAAAAAGAAGATATTATTACTATAAAACTAATTATAAAACAGTAGAAAGCAAAGTATTTCAGATTACTGTTTTTAACAAGAGAAATCATCCATTTACAAGCAAAAAGACCTGTGATTAATGCGGCAATAAAACCAAATAAAAGAGAAGAAAAGTCCGAGTTGTCAAGAGTTATTTCACCAGAAAGAGTATCCTTAATCATTTTGCCAAATATTAAAGGGACTACCATTAAAAATGAAAATCTAGCAGATTTTTCTTTATCAACACCCAGTAAAACTGATGTCGAAATTGTCGCTCCAGATCTTGAAATTCCCGGTATAATTGCTATTGCTTGTGAGAATCCAATAATTATAGATTCTTTAATGCCAACTTTTTTGGTTGTTTCTTTTGATTTGTCTGATAACAATAATAACAAGCCTGTTATTGATAACATTGTTCCGACTAAAATTAATTCTCCACTAAATAAAGATTCAATTTCATTTTCAAATAAAAAACCAATAATCGCTGCAGGAATCATCGAGATTACAATTTTTAATGAAAAATTAAAAGACTCACGACTTTTTAATTGAAAAAGACCTTTTAAGATATTTGCTATATCTCTTCGGAAAATTATAATAGTTGATAAAGCTGTTGCAAAATGAAGCACTACAGTCATTAGCATACTTTTTTTAGCAACATTATTTTCACCAATTAAAACTTTCGTGATTTCTAAATGTCCACTGCTACTAACAGGTAAAAACTCAGTTAAACCTTGAATAATTCCAAGAATAATAGCATTGAAAATATCCATTAATTATTTGCTCTGCTTTTATTCATTATTGCAAAAATTTCAATAATAAAGCCAATAATCACCAATATTGTTGCTAGTGTTATTCTTTGAAAGCTAAAAATTTCAGTTGAAAAAACCTCAGGATTTTCAGATTCCCCACCACTCATCAATATAAATCCACTGATTATAAATGCTAGCCCGATTATTAATAGCATGAAGTTCTTTTTTTTAAATGCAAAATTCATAGTTTTTTTTTTAATTATATAATTGATTTTCAGTTAGTTTAATATACTTTTTTACGGCAAAAAAAGTAGACACAATGCTCAGGAACGTTCCAGTAAAGAAAACAAAAACAAAAACAATCCCAATTATTTTTAGGTCATTAATATCTAACACCTTAAGAGTATCTTTTTGAATAAGTTTTATTGATCCCATTAGCATAAAAATGGCAAATATTGAACTATAGAAACCCTGAAAAATACTTTTTATTATAAAAGGTTTTTGTATAAATTTATCAGTAGCCCCTACTAAACCCATTGTTTTGATTAAAAATCGTTTAGAATACACTGAAAGTCTTATAGTGTTATTAATTAATGCAAAAGCAATAATAAAAAGCAAAACGCTAAAAACTAGTAAAAAAAATGATATACGCTTGGTGTTATTGTTAATCTTTTTTAGTAGATCTTTTTGATAATAAGTTTCAAATACAATAGGTTTTTTTGAGAGTTTGGCAGTGATTTTTTCTAAACTATCAGAATTTGCAAATTCAGGATTTAACTTAACATCTATTGAGGCAAGAAGTGGGCTGTAACTCAAAAAAGAAACAAAATCCTCCCCTAAATCAGTTATTAATTTTTCTGTTGCTTGTTCTTTTGAGATATATTCAGTTTGTTTTGTAAAATCTTCAGCCTCAAGCTCTTTTCTAAACGCCATTTCTTGTATTTGCGGTATACTATCATTTAACATTATTGTAAATCCAATATTTTCTTTGACGTAGTTGGAAAGTTTTTGAGAGTTTAATAAAACTAAGGCTAAGAGACCTGTTACAAAAAGAACTAAAGATAAACTTAAAATAACAGAAGCTGAAGAGCCGAATATTCTAAGATTTATAAATTTATTTTTACGCCTTGTCATAATATTTGCTAAAATATAAAAATAGAACTTATAAATTAATCATATTATTTAACTTTGCGATAGAAAAATTTTCCTCAAATGCAATATGATTTTAAATATATAGAAAATAAGTGGCAAAAGTATTGGAAGGAAAATAAAACATATAAGGTTTTCGAAGATAAAGATAAAGAAAAGTATTATGTTTTGGATATGTTTCCTTATCCATCAGGAGCAGGATTACATGTTGGACATCCTTTGGGCTATATAGCTACAGATATTTTAGCTAGATATAAAAAATTAAAAGGGTTTAACGTTTTACATCCAATGGGTTATGATTCCTTTGGTTTACCCACTGAACAATATGCAATACAAACAGGGATTCACCCTGAAGTTGCAACAAAAAAAAATACAGAAAGGTATAGGCAGCAATTAGATAAGTTAGGCTTTTCATATGATTGGGATAGAGAGATACAAACTTCGGACCCTAATTATTATAAATGGACCCAATGGATTTTCAAGGAGCTTTTTCAATCTTATTATTGCCTAGAAAATGATCGAGCATTGCCGATATCTAATTTGATTAAAATTTTCGATAAAAATGGCAATAAAAATCTAAATGTTTTTTGTGATGAGAATATAGATTTTTTTTCAGCAGAGCAGTGGCTGAATTTTAACAAGTATCAAAAAGATGTATACTTACAAAAATATAGGTTGGCTTATCTTTCTGATAGCCTGGTAAATTGGTGTGAAGGCTTAGGCACTGTACTTGCTAATGATGAGGTTAAGGAAGGGGTTTCAGAGAGAGGAGGCTTTCCGGTTGAACAAAAATTAATGAAACAATGGTCATTGCGAATTACTGCATATGCAGAACGCTTGCTATCTGGACTAAATAATATTGATTGGTCAGACTCAGTTAAGGAGATGCAAAAAAATTGGATTGGTAAGTCAGAGGGGGCAATTATAAATTTTGCCATTGAAAATTCCTTGCAAGAAATACAAGTTTTTACAACAAGGCCTGAAACAATTTTTGCAGTTAATTTCATGGTCTTAGCGCCAGAACACACTTTAGTGGATCAAATTACCACAGATGAGTATAAGTTATCTGTAGATAGTTATGTCAAAAAAATTAATTTAAAGTCTGAAAGGGAAAGACAGGCAGAAAAAAGTATAAGCGGTGTTTTTACAGGGGCTTATGCTGTACACCCTTTTACGAATCAAAAGATTGCTATTTGGATTAGTGAATATGTTCTTGCTTCCTATGGTACAGGCGCAGTGATGGGGGTCCCTTGTGGAGATCAAAGAGATTGGCAATTTGCCACCCATTTTGGTATTGACATCATCAATATTTTTAGAGATATAGATGTTAAGGAGCATGCTTATGAAGGCAAGGATTTTTCATTAGTCAGTTCAGATTTTTTAGATGGATTACAATATGATGAGGCGACTAAGTTAGTTATGACCAATATTATTAAAGGAGGATTTGGTAATTCAAAGGTTAATTATCGACTAAGAGATGCAGTTTTTAGCAGACAAAGATACTGGGGGGAGCCCTTCCCCGTATATTATAAAGATAACATTCCACATCTGCTTGATGACAATCAATATGTTACATTACCTAAAGTGGATGAATATTTACCAACAGAAAGTGGAGAGCCTCCATTGGCAAGAGCAAAGAAAGTTAGTTGGAATGTTTTCGAAGGTGAAAGAATGGAATTCAATGTTATGCCAGGTTGGGCTGGTAGCTCCTGGTATTTTTTAAGATATATGGACCCTAAAAATGATTTTGAATTTTGTGCGAAAGAAAAATCTGATTATTGGGGTCAAGTGGACCTATATATAGGAGGGACAGAGCATGCTGTTGGACATTTATTATATTCTCGATTTTGGACAAAATTTTTATACGATCGAAAGTTTATATCTTTTCAGGAGCCATTTAAAAAAATGATTAACCAAGGTATGATTTTAGGCAGATCCTGCTTTGTATATCGAATTAACGACACAAACACATTTGTGAGTTTTGATAAAAGAAAAGAATATGAGACTACAAGATTACATGTTGATATCAATATCGTAGATAATGATTTTTTAGATATCGAAGCCTTTAAAAAATGGAGGCCTGAATATGCAGAGGCAGAGTTTATATTAAATAATGATGGCAAATATTTATGTGGAAATGAGATTGAAAAAATGTCAAAATCTAAATACAATATTCAAACCCCGGATCAATTAATAGACAAATTTGGGGCAGACACATTAAGAATTTACGAGATGTTTCTGGGCCCCTTAGAACAGTTTAAGCCTTGGGATACTAAAGGGATAAATGGAGTGCACAATTTTTTAAGGAAATTTTGGAGATTAGTGCATGATTCAGATAATAATTTTAATGTTTCTCAACAAAAAGCCAGCCAAGCGAGTTATAAGACTTTACATAAAACAATAAGGAAAGTACAACAAGAAATTGACAGACATTCATTCAATACAGTTGTTAGTACCCTTATGATTTGTATAAATGAATTTTCAGAGCAAAAATGTAATAATAAAGAAATAATTTCTGAATTTACCGTCTTGCTTTCACCATATGCCCCCCATATTTCAGAAGAAATTTGGGAGAAGTTAGGGAACACAAAATCAGTTACACAAGCCACATTTCCAAAATATAGCGAGAGCTATTTGCTAGAAGATAAAGTAAACTATCCTGTTTCTTTTAATGGAAAAACACGCTTTACTATTTCATTGTTAGCGGAGATGAAAAAAGATGAGATTCAAGAGGTTGTCATGAAGCATGAAAAAACAGCTCACTATTTGGGAGGGAAATCCCCAAAGAAAATTATAATTGTTCCAAAAAGAATTGTGAACATCGTTGTCTAAAATCGATTTGATTGAAATCAATAATTTCTTTTCTTGTATATACTAACATTTGGGTTGCCTTTTGTGTTTTAGGTCTTGCATTAAGCACAGAGATTTTATTGGGATCAACTAATTTTGACATTACCAAATTTGTTTTTTTATGTACTATTTTTACTTACAACTTTCAAAGAGTCATTCGAGTTAATAAAGAGGGGGAGCACCCTCGTAGATCTTGGTTAGTAAAAAATAGAAGGTTAGTACATTTTTTAATGTTATTTAGCGGTGGATTTAGCTTGTATATCTTTTTTGATTTTAGCGTCATCACTCAGCTAGTTATTATATTATTAGGTATCCTTTGTTTTTTATATCCTTTTACTTTGCGAAGAATTCCCTTTGTTAAGATTTTCGTCATTTCTTTGGTTTGGTCTACCACTACAATGTTGTTATTCACTATTGAAAACAATATTATAATTTCTGTTAATGAGATTTTGCATTTAGTTGCACGATTTTTCTTTGTTTTTGCCATTACAATACCATTTGATATAAAAGATTTAGAATATGACACTAAAAATATAATTACGATACCGTTATTTTTTGGAATTCGCAGATCGAAGCTAATAGCATCTTTTTTGTTATTTATATCTATTTTGATAGCTGCTTTTCAATATAATACTAGTAGTTTAATTTTAGCACATTTGCTAGCATTAATTCTGCTTTATTTTATAGCTTTAGTATTTGTTTGGAAATCAGATGAAAAAAGGAATGAGATGTATTTTGCTTTTTGGGGAGAAGGCTTAAGTGTTTGTGCCTATTTGTTTTTAGTGATATCACTTTTGATTTCTTAATCATATTGCTTACTTTTACTGCTTTATAAAAATGAACAAATGGCTAAAGAATCTTCTTCATTACATTATATAAACTACTTAGCATTAGACAAAATATTAGAGGCACAACACCCTTTAAGTGGCAATGGGAAGTCTGCCGCTCACGAGGAGATGTTATTTATTATAATACATCAAACTTATGAGCTTTGGTTTAAACAGATTTTACATGAACTATATTCAGCTGTAGATTTATTTAAAGAAAAAAAAATAGATGAAGATAGTGTTGGAGTAATCGTAGGCAGAATGGATAGGGTTAACAAGATTTTGACTACGCTGGTAGGACAATTAGATATCTTAGAAACAATGACATCATTAGACTTCTTAGAATTTCGCAATTATCTTTCACCTGCTTCTGGATTTCAATCTCATCAATTTAGAAAAATAGAAGTTCTGCTTGGATTAAAGATAGACAAAAGGCATCAATTTGGAGGGTGCCCATATCATGCACAATTTGAAGGAGTAAAGAAAGATGAAATTTTATCACTTGAACAAAATGATTCGTTATTTTCATTGGTAGAAAAATGGTTAGAGAGAATCCCGTTTTTAACAATGAAAGATTTTGATTTTATTTCAAAGTACGAAGGTGCTATTAATAATATGTTAGAAGAAGAGATTGCTATTATAGAATCTGCAGACTTAACCGACGAAGACAAAAACATTAGGTTAAGAATGATAGATGAAAACCGCAGGTATTATAAAAGGGTACTTGATGAGAATGTTCACAATCAAGCTATTGAAGAAGGAGAAACAAAGCTTTCTTACAAGGCCACAATGTCAGCGCTTTTAATTAATTTATATAGAGATCAACCAATTTTACATTTGCCATATAAGTTTTTAAGAAGCTTAGTTGAGTTTGATCATAAAATTGCTAGTTGGCGATTTAGGCATATGCAAATGGTCGAAAAGATGCTTGGTCAGAAAATAGGTACAGGAGGCTCATCAGGGCAAGGATATTTAAAACAAACTGTAGATAAGCATAAATTATTTACAGATTTAGCAAACATCTCAACTCTTATGATTTCAAGAAAATATTTACCTGAGCTTCCTGTTGATATAGTAAGCACACTTGGATTTAACTATAATAAATAAAAAAACAGAATGGAATTATCATTAAAAACCAGAAATGCAATAGTGTGCGGAAGCACACAAGGAATTGGAGAAGCGTCTGCTATAGAACTTGCTAATTTGGGAGCTAATGTCACATTAATTGCTCGAAATGAATCTAAATTATTAGATGTTTTAAATGATCTTGATACAAGTAAAGGGCAAACACATAGTTTTATAGCAATAGACTTTAGAGATTCAGAAAAATTAAAAGAGGAAGTGAATTTATTAAAATCTAATTATCATATTTTAGTTAATAATACAGGTGGTCCTGCCGCAGGACCAATAGCTGATGCAGATACAAACGCTTTTGAAGAGGCGTTTAGGATGCATTTAATAAATAATCAGATATTAGTACAAAAGGTAGTTGAAGGAATGAAACAAGAGGGTTATGGCCGTATAGTAAATATTATTTCTACTTCGGTTAAAGCGCCTATTGCAGGTCTTGGAGTTTCCAATACTATAAGAGCAGCAGTTGCCAATTGGGCTAAAACATTATCTGTAGAATTAGGCGCTTATGGTATTACGGTAAATAATGTTTTGCCAGGATTTACAAATACAAATCGATTAAAATCTTTGATTACTAAGAAAGCAGAAATCCAAGGCAAATCAGAAGAAGAAATAGCATCTACAATGAAATCTCAGGTTCCTGCAGCGCGATTTGGAAACGCAGAAGAGGTGGCTAGTGCGGTAGCGTTTTTGTGCACACCTGCGGCATCATATATAAATGGAATCAATGTCCCCGTTGATGGAGGAAGAACAAAAAGTTTATAATGGATAAAATTTTAAATTATATAAATGGTGAATTAGTAGAGCCAAAATCTGGTAATTATTTAGACAATTATAATCCTTCAAATGGGAAGGTATATTCATTGATCCCAGATTCAGATAAAGATGATATAGATGCTGCAGTTGATGCAGCAAAAGAAGCTTTTAACACTTGGAGCAAAACACCAAAACAAGAAAGGTCAGACGTATTAATGAAGCTGGCCGATGCCATTGAAAAAAATTTTGAAGAATTAGTAAAAGCAGAAAGTAAAGATAATGGAAAACCTGAGTCACTAGCAGCACATGTAGATATACCAAGAGCACCCGCCAACATTAGATTTTTTGCTGGTGCTATTTTACACGATAGCGATAAGGTTCATGAAATGGATGGAATGGCAATTAATTACACATTAAGAGAGCCATTAGGTGTAGCCGCCTGTATTTCTCCATGGAATTTACCTTTGTACCTATTGACCTGGAAAGTTGCCCCAGCACTTGCAGCAGGAAACACTGTAGTAGCTAAACCTTCTGAGGTTACCCCTATGACCGCATATCTTTTTAGTAAGATTTGTATTGAAGCTGGCCTTCCAAAAGGAGTTTTAAATATTGTTCATGGATTAGGATCTAAGGTAGGAGACCCATTAACAACACATCCAGACGTTCCAGTTGTTTCATTTACTGGAGGAACAGTAACAGGCAAACATATTGCAAGTATTACTGCTCCGATGTTTAAAAAATTATCATTAGAATTAGGAGGAAAAAACCCTAACATAATTTTTGAAGATGCTGATTTTGAAAAAGCGGTTAGTATTGCTGCTCGTGCCGCGTTTACAAATCAAGGTCAAATTTGTTTGTGTGGATCTCGTTTATTTGTTCAAAAAGGGATTTATAATAAATTTAAAGAGGCTTTAATTTTAAAAACCAAAAAGTTAACAGTTGGAGACCCCAAAGATTCAAATTCAAAATTGGGAGCGGTAGTATCAAAAGAACACATGCAAAAAATTCTTGATAAAATTGCCTTGGCTAAATCATTGGGAGGCAATATACTAACAGGAGGAGAAAGAGAGGTTTTGGAAGGAGATTTAAAATCTGGGTATTATATTCAGCCTACTATAATTGAAGGGCTTGATTTTGACTGCGAGATTAATCAAGAAGAGATTTTTGGACCTGTTGTATCAATAATACCATTTGACACTGAAGAGCAAGTTATAGAGATGGCTAACTCAACAAAATATGGACTTTCAGCATCAATCTTCACCGAAAATATCAGCAAGGGGCATAGAGTAGCAGCTGCTATTGACTCTGGTGTTGTATGGATAAATACTTGGTTATTAAGAGATTTGAGAATTCCTTTTGGAGGAATGAAACACTCTGGTGTTGGAAGAGAGGGCGGATTTAAGTCACTTGAATTCTTCACAGAACCCAAAAATATATGTGTAAAAATTTAAAGATGCAATTAGATTTGGGAATAAAAATAGTTAATATAAATGCTGAGGAAATTAGACCTTTAAGGCATGCCGAATTAAGGCAAGGGAAGGATTTTTCTTCTACTTCTTATTTGCGTGATAATGATAAAGAAACGTTTCATTTGGCTTGTAAAATTAACAGGAAAGTGATAACTTGTGCAACCTTTTATCCTGAAATTACAGATAAAAGATTATCAAAAAATCCTTACAGATTGCGTGGTATGGCTACACATGTTGATTTTAGAAGGAAGGGGTATGCTGCGGAATTAATGAATAGATCGTTTGAAGTACTTAAAGAAAAAGGATGTGATGTATTGTGGTGTAATGCACGTTTAGTAGCCATAAGTTTTTATAAATCGTTAGGATTTAAAATTATTGGTGATATATTTGATATTAAGGGAATAGGCTCTCATTATTATATGTACAAAGAAATATAGTTAAAAATGAATGGAGAAAAGTATAATTCAGAAAGGGCACCTCAGGCAGTAGGGTTATATCCTCATGCTAGAAAGGTGGGAGATTTATTATTCTTATCAGGTGTTGGACCAAGAAAGGCTGGCACAAAAGAAATCCCCGGTGTAACATTAGATACATATGGCAATATTATTGAATATGATATTGAAAAACAATGTCATTCTGTTTTCCAGAATATTAAATTTATTTTAGAAGATGCAGGTTCATCATGGAATAAAATAGTTGACGTACAAGTATTTCTTACTAATATGAAGGATGATTTTAAAACATATAATAAAATTTATGCACAATACTTTAAAGATAACCAACCATGTAGGACTACTATAGAAATAAAAAGCTTACCTACACCAATAGCAATAGAATTAAAAGTAATAGCAACAATATAAAACAATTAATTATGGATATTAAAAAACCCTTTAACTTGCAGAAATGGATTAATGAAAATAGACATCTATTAAAACCTCCTGTTGGAAATAAAAATCTTTATGTGGAGTCTGAAGATTATATTGTCATGATAGTTGCTGGCCCAAATGCCAGAAAAGATTATCACTATAATGAAACAGAAGAGCTTTTTTATCAAATAGAAGGCGACATCCTTGTTAAAACACAACAAAACGGCAAGCTTGTTGAAGTTCCAATTAAGGAGGGGGAAATGTTTCTTTTACCGCCAAAAGTTCCGCACTCTCCGGTTAGATCAGAGGGGTCAATCGGACTGGTTATTGAAAGAAAAAGAAAAAATAAAGATAAAGACGGCTTAATGTGGTTTTCCGAAACTGCCAATGAACTATTATATGAAGAATACTTTCATTTAACAAATATTGAAAAAGACTTTTTGCCTGTGTTTAAAAAGTTTTATTCAGATGAAAAGTTAAGAACTTGTCCTAAAACAGGAGAAGTTATGGAAGCCGATGAAAGATACATATAAATTTAATATTTGACATGCGTATAAATAGTCACGGTCATGTATTGCCTGAGCCTCATCAGATTCCAAGTTTTCTAAAAGAAAAAAAACTTTTTTGGATAGATGATAGCAAAAAGTTTATGAGGCAAGGAAATTGGTCTAGGCCAATAAATTCTCCTGGTTTTTTTGTAAAAGAAAAAATTCAATGGATGGAGGAACATAATATTGATCATGCTGTCATGTTGTGTTTATCACAACTTTATTGTAATGGTTGGAAAAAACAAGATTGCGCGGATGCAATAAATTTTCAAAATAATTTTAATGCATCTATTCAGAAAGATTATCCTAAAAAATTTACTTGTGGTTTTGTAGTTCAACCATTATTTATTGATCAAGCACTAAAAGAAATAGAAAGGTGTGTAAATGATCTTGAATTAAAATTACTTTGCCTGCCTACTCATTTTATAAATAAGGACGGTCTTTGGCACTCTATTGCTGAAGAAGAAGTAGACCCAATTTTTGAATTAGCTAATAAATATGGTTTAGCACTTCAGATTCATCCTTATGACGGAGAAAAAATGATTGCATTAAAAAATCAATATTGGAGATTTCATTTAGTTTGGATGATGGCTCAGTGTGCTGATGCATTACACCTTTTTACGTTAAGAGATTTGCCAAATAAATTCCCAAATATAAGAACCAGCTTTGCGCACGGTGCAATGCTAGGAATAGCTAATTATGGAAGAAGAATTCAAGGCTTTGATGGAAGACCCGATATATTTGATGAATTTGAAGACCCTAGAAAAACTTTAGGACATAAAAATATATATTTTGACACATTAGTACATGACTCACATACTTTAGATTTATTAAAAAAACGCGTTGGTGTAAGTCAAATAATAATGGGTTTAGATGACCCCTTTCCGCTTGGCGAAATTGAGGGTGTAGGTACATCTTATCCAGGAAGGGTTTTGGAATACGCTAGAGAAATTGGCATTATAACCGATCAGGAAGAAAAAGATATTTGGCATAAAAATGTTTTAGCTTGGTTAGGCAGTTCTAATATAAGGATTTAATTAAATGAAGGCCAAAATAGAGACAAACAAATATTTTTTTGAAATTGATTTTTCAAATGGAAAAGATATTTCTATTCCTATGCTTTTTAATGACGAACAACCTAGCACATATAATGTTCCAAAAGCAGTTTCAAAACCATATAAAGATATGCAATTTATTGGAGATACAAGAGATGGTGGCCCATGTAACTTTGAGACTTACACTATAACGCCTCATTGTAACGGTACGCATACAGAATGTGTTGGCCATATCACTTCTGAGAGGGTTTCTATTTTAAATTGTTTAAATGAAGAAATTATAATTTCAAAGTTGATCACAGTTTTGCCTGAGGAATCAAATGAAAATTATATTCCAACTTTAAATAAAAAAGATTTAGTTATTTCTAAGAAGCAAATAGAAATTAGTTTAAAAGACATAAAAGAAAATGTTTTTGATGGGTTAATAATAAGAACATTGCCAAATACTATTAAAAAAAAACATACAGATTACATGCAAAATAGCCCCGCTTTTTTTACTATAGAAGCAATGGAATATATTGTTAATATGGGAATAAAGCATTTGTTAGTTGACACTCCTTCTGTAGACAGATTGTTCGACGAGGGAGTTTTATCAGCACATAATATTTTTTGGGAAACCAGTGAGAAATTACTTAATAAGGGTGCTATGTCAAAAACAATTACTGAAATGATTTTTGTTCCTGATGAAGTGGAAGACGGTGATTATTTGTTGAACCTTCAAATTGCACCATTTTTTGCTGATGCAGCACCTAGCAGACCTATATTATATAAAATAAATGATTTACAAAAAAAATAGAGAATTTGCACTTTCTTTGGATGAAAAAGACAAATTAAGAAAGTATAGAAATTATTTCCATATTCCTTGTAAAAAAAATGGAGAGGAATATATTTATTTTTGTGGTAATTCTCTTGGATTGCAGCCAAAAATAACATCTTCATATTTAAATCAAGAATTACAAGATTGGGCTAATTTTGGCGTAGAAGGTCATACCAAGGCAACCAATCCATGGATGCCTTATCATGAGTTTTTATCTGAGGGATTTTCAAAAATTGTTGGTGCTAAATTAACAGAAGTGGTTGCTATGAATACTTTAACTGTAAACCTTCATTTAATGATGGTTTCATTTTATATTCCAACGAATAAACGCAACAAGATAATAATAGAATCAGATGCATTTCCATCAGACATATATGCTGTTGAGTCACAAATTAAAATTCATGGATATGACCCAAATGAAGTATTAATTAAGTTGAAACCAAGAAGTGGAGAAGATGCTTTAAGAACTGAAGATATTATTTCAGAAATACAAAAGAAAGGAGATGAGGTTGCACTAATAATGCTTGGAGGCGTAAATTATTATACAGGACAAGTATTTGATTTTGAAAAAATAACAGCTGCCGCTCACTTAAAAAATATTAAAGTTGGTTTTGACTTAGCTCATGCAGCTGGAAACATTAAGTTAGAGCTTAATAAATGGCAAGTAGACTTTGCAGTTTGGTGTACTTATAAATATCTTAATTCAGGCCCTGGTTCAGTTGCTGGTGCTTTCATACACGAAAAACATCATAAAACTAATTTGCCTAGATTTGCAGGCTGGTGGGGTCATGATAAAGAAACACGTTTTGCCATGCCCGATAATTTCTCTCCGATTAAAACGGCTGAAGGCTGGCAGTTAAGTAATCCACCTATTTTGTCGTTAGCTGCAATTCGTGCTTCATTAGAAGTTTTTAATCAAGCAGGTATTGACAATCTGATTGCAAAATCCAAAAGCTTGACGGATTATCTAGTCTATCTATTGCAGACTATAGATACTGACAGAATAAAAATTATTACGCCCAATGATAGAGGTTGTCAGATTTCGTTAAGGATTTTAAATTCAGACAAATATCTATTTAAACAAATTACTAATTGTGGTGTAATTTCAGACTGGAGAGAACCCGATGTGATTCGTATTGCCCCAGTACCTTTATACAACAACTTTTTGGATGTATGGAGTTTTTATAATATTTTAAATAAATTATTAAGTGAAAAATAATGTTACTATAGTTGGAGCAGGTTTAGCGGGTTCTCTTTGTGCCTTATATTTATCAAAAAAAGGCTACAAGGTTTCCGTCTATGAAAGAAGAAGAGATTTAAGATCTGAAATAATTACGGCTGGTAAATCAATAAATTTAGCTTTGTCGGAAAGAGGATTGACCGCTTTAAGAAAAGTAGGTATAGAAAATGAAGTTTTGAAGATTGCAATACCAATGTATAAAAGGATTATGCATGATTATAATGGTAGTTTAACAGAACAGTTTTATGGTAACGAAGACCAGGCAATATATTCTGTTTCAAGAGCGCAACTTAATGTTGTGATGATGAAACTAGCTGCGCAAAATGGGGTAGATCTATATTTTAATCAAAAATGTACTGAAGTAGACTTTCCAAAATCAAAGGTTGTTTTTACAAATACTCTAACTAATAAAAAACATCAAGTTTACTCAGAATTTTTGGTTGGCGGTGATGGCGCATTTTCTACTGTAAGAAATGAAATGGTTAAACAATATAATCATGAATATTCCTATAACAAGATTGAACATGATTATAAAGAATTACATATTCCTGCTGGCCAAAAGGGAGAGTTTTTGTTAAAGAAGAATGCTTTGCATATTTGGCCGAGAGGTAATTTTATGCTTATAGCTTTGCCAAATTTGGATGGTAGCTTTACATGTACATTGTTTGCTGCAAAGAAAGGTTTAAATTCCTTTGAAGGTCTAAAAAGTAAAAAACAAGTTGAAAACTACTTTTCAAAAATATTTCCTGATTTTTTTAAAATGGTTCCGGATTTATATGATCAGTGGACAGCCAATCCTACTTCTTCTTTAGGGATTATCAAAACATTTCCATGGCATATAGAAGATAAAGCTATTTTAATTGGTGACTCTGCTCATGCTACTGTCCCTTTTTATGGTCAGGGAATGAATGCAAGTTTAGAAGATTGTAGAGTGCTTGATGAATTACTTGATAAACATGAAAAAGATTTGGGCAAATGTTTTAATGAGTACTCTAAAATAAGAAGGCCAAATGGCGATGGGTTACAGGCACTTTCTTTACATAATTTTATTGTGATGAGAGACAAAACTGCTGATTCAAAATTTCTATTACAGAAGAAAATTGAGCAAAAATTTGCAAACACCTATCCTGAAAAGTGGACTCCACTGTATTCAATGGTAAGCTTTACAAATATTCCTTATTCTGAGGCATGGAATTTAGGGCAAAAGCAAGAATCTATTATGCAGGAGATTATGAAAACACCAAATATTGAATCCAAATGGGAAGAAGAAGAGATAATGCTTAAAATTTTAAAAGCACTGTGATTTTTCCTGTTTTTATCACTTTACGTGTTTTTTTGTGTCTTTTTCATCTTCTTTTAGCCTTTTTTGATGCATTTTAGGTTGTTTTTTTGTTTTTTTTGAAATTGTAACTCAAAAAACATATTTTTTTAACCTCATATAATTATTACTATTGTTTTTATTCATTTTAATGTAATTATTT
>TARA_B100000963_G_scaffold223440_1_pt1 | contig 27589 bp, 29 predicted proteins | sample TARA_B100000963 | Tara Oceans TARA_B100000963 (sample SAMEA2622097) | marine metagenome | biome: marine biome (ENVO:00000447); feature: surface water layer (ENVO:00002042); material: "saline water (ENVO:00002010), including plankton (ENVO:xxxxxxxx)" | depth 5 m | reverse complement strand
TCACCTCTAAAAAAAGGTTTACTTGATTCAAATTTTTTCATATTTACTTCATGATTAGATTATAAATTTAGATAAAAAGCTTATTTATTGTAATGTAATCTTTTACCTTTTTTGGGATTTCGCTCAATGAAACTTCTCTATTTAAAATCATTTTTCTAACAGCTGTTGAGGAAATTTCTATTTTTGGAGCATTGAATAAATGAATGTTTCTATGTTTTTTAAATTCTTTTGGAATTGCTGTTGATTTACCTCTTGGGTATACATAAATTTTGTAATCTTTGAGAATATCTTTATAATTTTTCCACTGATTGAAATAACCAATTATATCTTGACCTAGAATTAAAATGAAATTAAAATCTGGAAATTTATTTCTAAGATGAATGAGAGTGAAAAAAGTATAACTAGGCTTAGGAAGCCCAGTCTCGTCATCGCAAACTTTAATTTTGGGGAAATCTTCTGAGGCTATATTTACCATTTCAATTCTTTGTCTATTTTCAATCAAATTCTCTTTTTCCTTGAATGGGCTTTGTGGACTTACAACTAACCATACTTCGTGTAACTCATCTTTTTCCAGAAAATAGTTAGCAACCTTAAGATGACCATTATGAATGGGATTGAAAGTACCAAAAAAAAGTCCAATCTTTTTCATTCCATTAAGAGGACTTATAAATAAATTGCTTTACAAACTCAATGATTTGTTTCTTTGACTTCTCTAAGTCATTATTTATAATCAATCTATCAAATTTTACAGACAATTTAAGCTCCTCCTTGGCCTTTTCAATTCTTTCTTTAAGTGCTTTCTCACTATCTGTTCCTCTTGAACGAAGCCTATCCTCTAAAACTGATATGCTTGGTGGATTAATAAATATTGATAATGTTTTATCTGGGTATTTTTTTTTAATATTAAGAGCTCCAATTACATCAACATCAAAAATAACATGCCTTTCAGACTCCCAGTTTCTCTCAACTTCACTTTTTAGTGTTCCATAGAACGTATTTTTATAAACTTCTTCATATTCAATAAAAGCCTCATTTTTAATAAGTTTTTTAAATTCAAGATCTTTAAAGAAGAAGTAATCAACTCCATTAACCTCTTCACCCCTTGGTTTTCTTGAAGTTGCGGATATTGAAAATGAAAGAGGTAGATTTTCTGAAAGTAGCGCCTTTACAAGAGTGGTTTTTCCACTTCCCGATGGAGCTGATACTACAATGAATTTACCCTCTTTCAATTATAATACATTCAGAAGTTGTTCCTTAATTTTCTCTAATTCATCTTTCATTTGGATTACTACTTTCTGTAATCCAGCATGGCTGGCTTTAGAACCAATAGTATTAATTTCTCTGCCCATTTCTTGGGCAATAAAACCCAATTTTTTGCCATTTGAGCTTGATTTCTCCATTGTATTAGAGAAATATTCAATATGGCTATCAAGTCGCACTCTCTCCTCTGTTATATCATATTTCTCAATATAATAAATCAATTCTTGCTCAAATCTATTTTCATCGATTTCAATTTGCAACTCTTCTATAGAAGTTCTTAATTTATTTTCAATTTTTTCTTTTCTCTCAGGATCAATCTGGATAACCTTATCAATCAAAGCTTTAATTTTAATCAATCGTTTTTTAAAATCTTCTTCAAGACTAGACCCCTCATCAACTCTATATTTATTCAAATTTATGAGAGCTTTTTCTAAAAGGCCTTCAATGGTTTTAATTTCATCCTCTTCAGTGTCATTTAATTCAGTCTTTAGTGTATCTGGAAGCCTCATAGCTATCTTTAGTAAATCTAATCGATCTGCATCCTCAATTTCTCTTAACTGTTCTATATATTGATTTACAACACCAAGATTAATATTCTTAGAACTTGACTGCTCAATATATTCAATATTCAAGCTTAAATCTACTTTCCCTCTCTGAAGAGACTCACCAATTATTTTTTTTAAATGAATTTCAATTTCCCTAAATTGAATTGGTAATCTAGTATTTAATTCTAATCCCTTACTGTTGAGCGATCTTAGCTCTAAAATGTAATTTTTATTTTGGAATTGTGTTTCGGCTTTACCAAAGCCAGTCATTGATTTAATCATCAAAAATTATAGTTCCCTTATTTTAATATTGCGGTAGGAGACCATATCTCCATGATCTTGTAAGCCGATTTTTCCAGTTTTAAATTTGGCAAAGTGATCCCAATCAGAAAATTTAGATTTAGCTATTAATGCATCCCATTTTTCTCCAGATACAGGAAATGCAACAATTTCAACTCCGTTAAGAGCAACACTTCCTTTGTTTTTATCATAGTCAATAGATAATAAGACATGGTTCCATTCTCCAGCAGGGTTGCAAACATCTTGTGTAGGCTGAACCATGTCATAGAGTGCACCAGCTTGGTGAAATTTTGGATTGGCAAGTGCATCAGGATGTCTTTCATTATCCAACACTTGAATTTCAGGACCAGTGGTGTAAGGTTTCCTATATTCATCTCCTTCTTTTACTGCCCAGAAAATCCCACTATTTCCACCTTCAGCAATATTCCATTCCAAAGAAAGCTCAAAATTCGTATACTCATTGTCGGTAACAAGATCATGACTTTCATTTTCATTTTTTTTATTTGGATCAAAAACCATTACACCATCTACTATTTCCCAGGCAGTACTCATTTTGTTTTTATTAAATTGATGCCAGCCATCAAATGACTTTCCATCAAATAGAGAGATCCATTCTCCTTTAACGCTTTGCTCAGTTTGGTTTTCTTTTTTCTTGGGCACTTGATTACATGAAATAATCAACAATATCAATGGTGTTAAAATAGTTTGTTTCATAATAATTTTTTAAAGTTTTAAAATTTTTTTTAAGTGATTTTCATCAATTTTTGATCCAGCAAAGTCATCAAAAGTTTTTTGAGTTGCCTCAATAATGTGGGATTGGATAAATTTTGCACCCTCACGAGCACCTTGTTCTGGACTTTTGATACAGCATTCCCACTCCATTACTGCCCAAACATCACAACCATATTCAGTTAATTTAGTGAAAATACTTTTAAAATCTATTTGCCCATCACCCAAAGAGCGATATCTTCCTGCTCGATCTATCCAGTCACCATATCCGCCAAATGCTCCTTTTTTCCCTGTAGGGTTAAATTCAGAATCTTTAACGTGGAAAGATTTGATAAAACTGTGATAATGGTCAATGTATTCTATATAGTCTAGTTGTTGCAATACAAAATGGCTGGGATCATAAAGTATATTTGCTCTTTTGTGATTTCCAGTCTCTTTAAGGAAACGTTCAAAAGTCACCCCGTCATGAAGATCTTCCCCTGGATGAATTTCGTAACAAACATCTACACCTTGTTCATCAAAAGTATTTAAAATTGGCAACCATCTTTTGGCTAGTTCCTTGAACCCCATCTCAACTAATCCTTCTGGCCTTTGCGGCCAGGGATGCCATGTGTGCCATAGTAATGCACCAGAGAATGTAGCGTGAGCATTTAGGCCAAGTCTTCTACTAGCAATAGCTGCTTTCTTCAAGGTTTCAACTGCCCACTCTGTTCTAGCTTTCGGATTGTTTTTATATTCATCTGGAGCAAAATTATCAAACATCAAATCATAGGCAGAATGCACGGCAACCAATTGCCCTTGGAGGTGCGTTGAAAGCTCAGTAATTTCGAGGCCATATGAATTAATTTTTCCCTTCAATTCGTCACAATATGTTTGACTATCAGCGGCCTTATCCAAATCAATTAAAAAGGTCTCCCATGTTGGAATCTGAATTCCTTTGTATCCCAGATCAGCAGCCCATTTACACATTCCATCAAGAGAATTGAAAGGAGCATCTTTATCTACGAATTGGGCTAAAAATACAGCTGGACCTTTTATAGTTTTCATTGATTTTCCATGCTTATCCATACGTTACCTTTTTTATTTGATTCTACCACTTTTTCTATGAACATCATTCCTCTTACACCCTCATATATAGTAGGAAATTCGCCGTCAAAAGATTTCTCACTTCTTAATGCTTTAGCGACTCCTTTATATATATTACCCATAGCATCAAAAATACCTTCTGGATGGCCAGCGGGAAGTTTTGTGCCATCTAATGATACATCGGTATTGTAAACATTTCCTGGTTTTATTACTCTTCTTGGTTCGTCATCTTTTAAGAAGTACAAATAGTTAGGATTTTCTTGCTCCCATTTTAAAGCTCCATTCCTTCCATAGATTGCTACTGTTATGTTGTTTTCGTCACCTGTAGCAATTTGGCTAGCACGAAGTAATCCTTTAACTTTATTAGACATACGAATCAATATTGAACCGTCAATATCAAGTGGATTGTCATCATACAATGTATTCAGATCTGAAAGTAACTCTTTAACTTCCATTCCTGTAACATATTCTACCATATTAAAAATGTGGGTTCCTATATCTCCAATACAAGAGCTAATTCCTGCCTTTTTTGGATCCAGTCGCCAAACTTGGCTTCTTTTTTCTTTATCATGTATTACTGGGTTGATCCACCCTTGATAATATTGCAAATCCACTTTGTGAATTTCTCCAATGACACCATTAGCTATCATATTTTTCATTTCGCGGACCATTGGGTATCCAGTGTAAGTATATGTAACAGCAAAAATTGCATTATTTTTTTTCTTTAATGCCTCTAACTCCTTTGCTTCAGCAAGGGATGTTGTAAGTGGCTTTTCACAAATCACATTAAAACCATTTTCCAAAAGTTTTTTAGCCATTGGATAATGTAAAAAGTTTGGTGTTAAAACTGATACTGCCTCCATTCTTTCCGATAGAGGTTTTGCCGACTCTAGTTCAATAAACTCATCAAAGTCTCTATAAACCCGTTTGGTATTAATTCCAATTTGCTCAGCAAATTTTAAATTTTCTTCATAATCTGGATTAAAAACACCACCCACAATCTCATAGCGATCGTACATAAAAGAGGCAACTCTATGAAGAACTCCAATCAATGAGTCACCGCCTCCGCCCAATACACCTAAACGTATTTTACTCATTTTTTATTATTTAGTTACTGATTATCGTAAAAATAGGATTAATTTATTAAAACCAAAATGGATATTTATTCATTATTTTTTTTTTTGATAATTATTGTATTAATATTATATAACTACTTATTTTTGATTATAGAAAAACAGACAAATTTCATTTATGAATCAAGATTTTGACGCCATTGTTATTGGAACTGGCATTAGTGGAGGATGGGCAGCAAAGGAATTATGTGAAAATGGATTAAAAACACTGGTCCTTGAAAGAGGGAGAATGATTAGACACATAGAAGATTATCACACAGCCAATATGGATCCTTGGGACTTTAAAGGAGGAGATAAAACTACACATGAAATAGAAAAAAAACAATATAAACAAATTAGATCTACAAGGTATGCAGTTCATGAATCAACGTCTCATTTTTTTGTGAGTGATGATGAACATCCTTACAATGAGGATAAGCCTTTCGATTGGGTAAGAGGTTATCACGTTGGTGGAAAATCATTAATGTGGGCAAGGCAAGTTTACCGTTTTAGTGAATTCGATTTTGAAGCTAATGCAAAAGAGGGTATTGCCATTGACTGGCCAATCAGATATAAAGATTTAGCTCCCTGGTACAGTTACGTTGAAAAATATATAGGTGTTTCAGGTGAAAAATTAGGTTTACCTCAACTTCCTGATAGCGAGTTTTTAAAACCTATGGAATTAAACTGTGCAGAGAAAAAGTTTAAGAAAGAAATTGCTAATAAATACGATGACCGTCTAATAACAAACGCAAGAGTTGCCCACATTACTGAAGGTACAAAACCAGGACTTGGTCGAGTTACTTGTCAATATAGGAATCGATGTAGAAGAGGTTGCCCATATGGAGCATATTTCAGCAGCAATTCTTCTACTTTACCTGCAGCAGAAGCTAGTGGAAATATGACCCTAATGCCTAATTCAATTGTTGATCAAATTATCTATGATCATAAAAATAATAGGGCAAGTGGGGTGCGCGTAATTGATTCTGAGACAAATCAAGTGACTGAATTTAATGCAAAAATTATTTTTTTGTGTGCATCAACTATTGCATCGACCTCTATCTTGTTACAATCTGTTTCTGATCGTTTCCCCAATGGGCTTGGAAATGATTCAGGAGAACTAGGGCATAACTTGATGGATCATCACCTGAGATTAGGTGCAAGTGCTGATATTGATGGTTTTGAGGATACATATTATACTGGACGACGACCAGGTGGAATATATATTCCAAGATTTGTAAATATTGGTGGTTCCAGTAATGTTAAGGACTTTGTAAGAGGATATGGTTTTCAAGGAAGTGCAAAAAGAGGTCCAAATAAAGGAAATGGTTCCGATCAAGCTTATGGTTCTAATTTTAAAAAAATAATTCAGACTCCAGGACCTTGGAAAATTAACTTGGGAGGTTTTGGTGAAATCTTACCTTACCATGATAATAGGATGTATTTAGACTACAACAAGAAGGATAAATGGGGACTTCCAACGGTAACTTTCGATGCTGAAATCAAGGAGAATGAAAAATTAATGAGAAAGCATTTGCTTGAACAAATTGCAGAAATGCTCGACTCTGCAGGGTTTAAAAACATAAAGACTAGAGACAATGGATATTATTATGGTGCTGGAATTCATGAAATGGGAACAGCAAGAATGGGACTAGACAAAAAAACATCTATTTTAAATAAGTACAATCAAATCCATTCTGTTAAAAATGTTTTTGTAACCGACGGATCATGTATGACCTCTTCAAGTAATGTTAACCCATCATTAACTTATATGGCAATTACAGCTAGGGCTGCAAATTATGCTGTGGAAGAACTTAAAAAAATGAATCTTTAGTGTAAAATATATAATTATGGATAGAAGAAAAGTATTAAAAACAATTGGTTACGGTTCAGTTGCTATTACTCTGACTCCAGCTGTAGTTGGTCTCTTTCACAGCTGTCAAAAGAACTCTTCCCAATTTATTCCCGAGTTTTTTAATAATGATCAGTTTAATATCGTTTCTCAATTAATGGAATTAATCCTCCCTGAAACTGAAATTCCTGGTGCTATTAATTTAAAATTACCAGAATTTTTAGACGGTTATATTAAGGTAATTTATTCTTCGGAAGGCCAAAAAAAAATTATGTTAGGATTAGAAAGCTTTACAGATATTGCTCTTTTAGATTCAAAAAAAAGTAAGGCTGAAAAATTAACCAATGAGGACTTAGATTTTCAATTAGATAAGTACCTTAGGGCAGAAATAAATCAAAAAAATCATTGGAAAAAGGAAATATCCAAATTCAATAAGGATTTAAAAAAAGAAAATAGCTCTAGCAGCAAACCATTAGAGGCCCTAGCTTATGGTTTCGCAGACCAATTACGCTCTTTATCTATTACCTCGTTTAGAACCAATGAATATGTAGGTGAAAATGTATTAGCGTATGCCCCAATACCAGGTGAGCAAAGAGGGTGTGTAGACCTTATCGAGACAACAGGGGGTAAAATTTGGTCTCTTTAAAACTAGTTGACTATCAATTCACCTCTCATTATCATATAATGACCAGGGAAAGTGCAAATATAGTTGTAAACACCGGCTTCTGGAGCTGAGAAACTTATTGTGGTGGATTCCCCTCCTCCAATCATCTTTGTATAGGCAATTGTTTCGTCAGAGTTTGGTATATAATCGTTTGACTTTGCTAAAACTGCTTTTTTTGCAAATTCGTCAACGTTTATTCCTTTTTTAAGTAGCACGAAGTTGTGCCCCATAAACTCTTTTGAAATCTTTCCTTTGTGGTTTAAAGTCAAGACTATTTTTTTACCAGAATTAACCTCAATTTTATTTTTATCATAAATCATATTATCAAAAGAATTTAAAGTTACTTTAATTTCATTGGGATTATTATCAGGCATAGCGTCTGCATTATCCTTAATTCTCTCATACTTAAACTTTTCTTTCTTTTCTTTTTTTTCAACACCAGCACAACCAGTAATTAGTATGATTGTGAATGCAAATAAAATCAGATTTCTCATCATTCTAAAATTTATTCAAAAGTATGAAAGAATTATAAACTTTATAGAATTAATTTTAATTCGATTTTTGAGAAACAAGAAATACACCCAATATAATTACAGAACACGCTAGGCCTCTTTCCAAACTCAAATAATCATTTCCAGTAATAATGGCAAAGGAAATTGCTATAATTGGTTGTGCGTAAGCAAAAGCACCAACTGTTGAGGCTTGAAGTTTTTTTAAGGCGAAAAGGTTTAGAAAGTATGTTAAAAATGTAGTGCCTAATACTACAAATGTGATTCTCCAAATTGCATCAAAAGGTAAATTTATCCAATCAATCTCGTCAAATTCATCAGTTGTAACAGGTAATGTCATAAAAAACCCCATAAAAAATAACCACTTCATTATTGTTATTGTATTATATTTTTGAGTCAGTGGTTTAACCATTATTATAAAACTTGAAAAGAAAATAGAATTGAGTAGAAATAGAAAATTTCCAAGTGAAACGTTTGGTGCTCTTAATGAATTTTCATTTCCTTGAAGGACCAAAACTAATGCTCCAATAAAACCTAAAGCTATCCCAATAAACTTTTTAATTCCAATTTTTTCATTTAAAAAAAAATATGATAAACATAAAATTATTATTGGATTTGTAGTTGCAAATATCCCACTGTTTACAGGTGTAGAAAGTTCTAGCCCTTTGAAAAAAGAAAGCATATTAAGACACATCCCTAAGAGCGCTGCAAAAAATAATTTTATATAGTCTTTCTTATCTATTTTTTCAAAGGGAACAAATAAACTTGCAATCCAAAACAGTATTGTTGCTCCCGCTGTTCTAATAAATATAAATCCAAAAGCCCCAACGTGATTAGGCATTACCTCTTTTGCTATAGTATGGTTTAATCCATAAATTATAGTTGCACCACCTGCAGAAAAAAGAGCAAGAAGCCTATTGTTCATTTATCCACTTTTTTGCCATTTCAACCTCTTTTTTATCATTACCAACAAAGACCTTTCCATTATAAAACAGAATTGGTCGCTTTAAAAATGTATAGTGGTCATTTAGTAATTCTTTTGCTTCTTGCTCAGTTATTTTTTTTGGGTCAATTTTTTTTTGCTTTAAAAGTTGTGCTCTATTATTAATAATCGATTTATAACTCCCTTTTTTTGTATAAATTTTTTCAATTTGAGCCAGAGTGACGGGAGTTTTTTTAATGTCTATTATTTCAACTTTATCATTCGAGAGGTTTAGCTCTTTAATTATTTTTTTACACGTGCTGCATGTACTTAAATGAAGAAAGAAATTCATTGAAAATTTAGGATAAAGTAATAAAACTTATAGTGATTAACATATCAAATTTTAAGGGCAGGTTCCCCATTTTGGAATATATTCTCTTGGATAATTTGTAGTCTCAGTTGTGAACTGGTCAGGGGTGGTTATTATACTTTCTACACATAACCTTGACAAGTCCATTTTGAATTCTGATGCTCCCCTTATCATTTTATCCATGTTTGATACGTTCTTGGTATTCCAGCCAGAAATGTCTTGATTAAATTTGGTTGCACCATTAAAAATTCTACACATATTTTTGACTGAAGATGTATCCCAATTTGATATATTTTGGTTAAACCTTGAGGCACTGTCAAACATTGATTCCATATTAACTACACTTGAAGTATCCCATCCACTAATATCATGGTTAAAAGATATTGCACCATTGAACATTCCACTCATTGAGGTCACACTTGCTGTATCCCAACCACCGATATTTTGATTAAAAGAAATTGCTCCAAGAAACATATTTTCCATTGACCTCACATTTGATGTGTCCCAGTAAGAAATATCTTGATTAAATTTAGAAGCCTGCCCAAATAGGCCAGTCATATTTATTACATTTGATGTGTCCCAACTTGATATATCTTGGTTAAAATTTGTTTCAATTCCGTAATAATTTCCTATTACGCCCGTCAAGTCCTTAACTTTTGAAATACATAAACAAGAAACGTCATTCTCCTTTTTAATCATGTTGACTAAAATAGATTTATTGACAACTGTATAAATTTTGCCATTAATTTCCTTCTTATCACCAATTTCAGCATTTTCACACTTAATCGTTATATTATTATCGTCCAAGTATATACTACTAAGAGGTTTATTTTGAGAAAATATTTCCAATGAAAAAAGGATTAAAAAGAACAAATTTTTCATTTTCTATTTAATAAAAATTAACAACTAAATATTATAGTTTCATATGAAGTGTTGTAATCAAAATACAAAACATAATTTCTCAAAGATATTACTATAATATTTAAAATTGTTTAAAATCGAATACCTTTGCAATGTTGAAATATAAATTTCATGGCAAAGAAACTTCGATTTAATACTTCGACTATTCATGGGGGGCAAGAAGAGGAAAAAGGATATGGTGCAGTTATGCCTCCGATCTATCAGACTTCAACATTTGTTCAAAAAAGTCCCGGAAACCATAAGGGTTATGAATATGGTAGGACACATAATCCTACACGGAGCGCACTTGAGAGCTCTATTTCTGCTCTAGAAAATGGAAAATACGGGTTAGCTTTTGCTTCAGGTTTAGCTGCCATGGATGCTATAATTAAATTATTCGAGCCAGGAGATGAGATTATTTCTGTTAACGATTTATATGGAGGTTCCTATAGACTCTTTAATGAAATTTTTAAAAAATATGGTTTAAAGATTACTTTTGTTAATATGCAAGACACCAATTCAGTTTCATCGCATATAACAAAAAAAACTAAACTTATTTGGGTAGAAACACCTACCAATCCAATGATGAATATTGTTGATATTAAGGGTATTTCTCAAATAGGTAAGGCCCATAATATAATAGTTGCAGTTGATAATACTTTTGCCTCTCCATATCTACAACAGCCACTTCAACTTGGCGCTACAATTGTTATGCACTCTGCAACAAAATACCTTGCAGGCCACAGTGATACAGTCCTAGGACTTTTAGCATTGAATGATACTGATATTTACGAAAAATTAGCATTTATTCAAAATGCAACTGGTGCTGTACCAGGACCGATGGACAGTTTTTTAACTTTAAGGGGGATTAAAACCTTGCATATAAGAATGCAAAGACACTCTGAAAACGCTACATTAATTGCCAAATATCTTCAGGAAAATAATAAAATTGAAAAAGTTTATTGGCCAGGCTTTCCAGATCATCCCAATCACCAAATAGCTAAAGCCCAGATGAAATATTTTGGTGGAATGATTTCTTTTTTGCCAAATGAGGGAGATAAAGCCAAAACCTTTAAGATTATTGAAAACCTTAAAATATTTACACTTGCAGAATCTTTAGGGGGTGTTGAAAGTTTGGTCGGACATCCGGCAACTATGACTCATGCCTCGATACCAAAAGAAATCAGAGAAAAAAGTGGTGTAGTGGACGGATTGATTCGTTTAAGTGTAGGAATTGAGGACTATCAAGATCTGATTGAGGATTTGGATCAGGCCATCAACTTGATTTAGCGAATTTTGGAACAGCATGAAGCTTTCAAAAAATAAAAAAGTTTATTTCGCATCCGACAACCACTTAGGCTTAGAGGCTAAATTATCAACCAAGGAGCGGGAAAGAATTTTTGTTGACTGGCTAGATAATATTCGAAAAGATGCCTCAGCTATCTATCTTTTGGGGGATTTATTTGATTTTTGGTTTGAGTATAAGCGAGTTGTGCCTAAGGGATTTGTAAGGGTATTAGGTAAAATAGCGGAAATATCCGACAGTGGAATTCCAATAACTTTTTTTGTTGGAAATCATGATCTATGGATGAAAGATTATTTTCAAAAAGAACTTGGAGTGAGAATTTACTTTAATCCAATTGAAATTAAAATCAATGAAACAGTTTTTATGGTTGGTCATGGTGATGGCTTGGGACCTGGTGATTATGGTTACAAGAGAATGAAAAAAATTTTTAAAAATACCTTTTTTCAGTGGCTTTTTAGATTGATACATCCAGATTTTGGTATCCGGATAGGAAACTATTTTTCTCAAAAAAATAGATTTATTTCGGGAGAAGAAGACTTAAAGTTTCTTGGAGAAAAAAATGAATTGCTTGTAAAATATTGTAAGAGTAAATTGGAGCAAAAGTATTACAACTATTTTATTTTTGGTCATCGACATCTTCCCCTGGAAATTGATCTTGGAAAGGAATCTAAATATATCAATTTGGGCGATTGGATTACCCATTTCACATATGGTGTTTTTGATGGAAGAACTTTTTCTTTAGAGAAATGGAAAAATGGGATTTCCAATGATTGAAACTAAATCGATCGTACTTGAGAAAACTATTCTAATTGGTATTATTAGTAACAAACAGGATGAGAAAAAATCAAAAGATTATCTTGATGAACTAGCTTTTTTGGTCCATACTGCTGGTGGCAAAGTTCTGAAACGATTTGTTCAAAAGATGCAAATCAAAAACCCTAAAACGTTTATTGGCCCTGGTAAGATGCATGAGGTTGAAAAATATGTAAAGCTTAAAGAAGTAACAAATGTTGTTTTTGATGATGAACTTACTCCTGCACAACAAGGAAATATTGAAAAAATTTTGCGGATTAAGATCTTAGATAGGACTGGATTGATATTAGATATTTTTGCGCAAAGGGCGAAAACGAGTTATGCACGAACCCAAGTTGAACTAGCCCAGTATGAGTATTTGTTACCTCGACTTAAAGGTTTATGGACACACTTGGAGAGACAACGAGGTGGTATTGGAATGCGTGGACCAGGAGAGACGGAGATTGAAACAGATCGTCGAATTGTTAGAAATAAAATATCATTACTTAAGAAGAAACTTCAAGCTGTAGATAAACAAATGGTTAATCAAAGGGGAAATCGCGGGGCACTTGTTCGAGTTGCTTTAGTTGGCTACACAAATGTTGGAAAATCTACTTTAATGAATATTATTTCTAAAAGTGATGTTTTCGCTGAAAATAAATTATTTGCTACTCTAGATACTACCGTTAGAAAAGTGGTAATTGGTAATCTCCCTTTTCTACTAAGTGATACCGTAGGCTTTATTCGTAAATTACCCACACAGCTAATAGAGTCTTTTAAGAGTACCCTAGATGAGGTTAAAGAAGCTGATCTTTTGCTCCATGTAGTTGATATTTCACATCGAAATTTTGAGGAACATATTGAATCTGTAAACCAAATTTTGAAAGAGATAAACAGCTTGGATAAACCTACGTTAATTGTATTTAATAAAATAGATGCCTATAAATCTGATGCATTCGATGAAACAGATTTGGTAAGGGTAAGAACAGAAAATCATTATTCTTTACAGGAGTGGCAAAATACTTGGATGCATCGAATAAACAATAGGGCATTATTCATATCTGCTTTAAGTAGAGAAAATATTGATACATTCAAAGAACGGGTTTATGCGGCCATAAGAAAAATTCATGTTAAACGTTTTCCTTATAATAACTTTCTTTATCCGGGGGGACTAAAAAAAATTTAATTTTTTTAATAAATCATATAATCTCTAAGCTTATGTTATTAGATATACTACTTATAAACTTTTTAATATTTTTAAGATCTATTAAATTCTAAATTTGAATTAGATAAAGCTTAATAAAACCAACAATTACTTGGTTTTTTAACCAATTGTTAACAAAGAGGATTGAAAATATTTTTCAATTTTGATATCCCAAAAAATTAATTTTTAATAAATATTGAAAATGGAAGAAATAGGCAGTAAAAATGTTGATATTAAGATGATCAATGAAAAGATAGAAAAGGAAAGTGCATTTGTAGATTTATTAACTATGGAAATAAATAAAGTTATTGTTGGTCAAAAGCATATGGTTGAACGTTTGTTGATTGGCCTATTAGGTCGAGGGCACATCCTATTAGAAGGAGTTCCAGGGTTGGCCAAAACACTTGCCATTAACTCCTTGAGTCAATCAGTCAAAGGAGTTTTTAGTAGGGTTCAATTTACCCCCGATCTATTGCCTGCTGATGTTGTTGGAACGATGATATATAATATTAAAGAGAATGATTTTACAATCAAAAAAGGACCTATATTCGCTAACTTTGTTTTGGCTGACGAGATTAATCGTGCCCCAGCCAAGGTTCAATCTGCTTTATTAGAAGCCATGCAGGAAAAACAGGTAACTATTGGAGATACTACCTTTAACCTTCCTACACCATTTTTGGTAATGGCCACTCAGAATCCTGTGGAACAGGAAGGGACATATCCGTTACCTGAAGCCCAAGTTGATCGGTTCATGTTGAAAACTGTAATCGATTACCCAAAATTTGATGAAGAACAAGTTATTGTTCGCACTAATCTAAAAAATAAACAGGAGAAGATCAAATCCGTAGTAACCACAAAGCAGATTGAGACTGCCCAGAGCACAGTTAGAGAAATATATATGGATGAGAAAATTGAAAAATATATAATTGATTTAATTTTTGCAACTCGCTATCCTGATAAATATAACTTGGCAAACATTAAACCTTTAATTGGCTTTGGTGCATCACCAAGAGGTAGTATTAATTTGGCAACAGCATCTAAATGTCATGCCTTCCTTAAACATCGGGGATATGTAATCCCCGAGGATGTACGTGCAGTTATTTATGATGTTTTAAGGCATCGTATAGGACTTACATATGAGGCAGAAGCTGAAAACATTTCAACGGAGGATTTGATAAGTCAAATCACTAATGAAGTAGAGGTACCTTAGCCAAAAAAATATTTATATCAATACCGATTTAATTACTTATGGACACTAAGGACCTACTAAAAAAAGTTCGTAAAATAGAAATCAAGACTCGCAGATTAAGTGATAATATTTTTGGAGGAGAGTACCACAGTACCTTTAAGGGTAGAGGAATGACCTTTAGTGAGGTTCGTCAATATCAGTATGGAGATGACGTCAGAAGTATAGACTGGAATGTTACCGCAAGATATAATGAACCATTTGTCAAGGTATTTGAGGAAGAGCGCGAACTTACACTAATGCTGATGATTGATGTTAGTGGATCCGAATTGTTTGGAACAGAGGGACAATTTAAACGGGAGGAACTAACAGAAATAGCAGCAACCCTATCTTTTTCAGCTATGCAAAATAACGATAAGGTAGGACTCATTCTTTTTTCTGATCAGATAGAGCTTTTTATACCTCCCAAAAAAGGACGTTCACATGTATTGCGAATAATTCGTGAGCTATTGGAATTTCAACCTAAAAGTCAAAAAACTAATATTAGCAATGCTTTAGAGTTTTTATCGGGAGTAATGAAAAAGAAAGCCATAGTTTTTTTAATGTCCGATTTCATGGACAGTGACTATGAAAAAACTTTAAGAATTGTTGCCAAAAAACACGATTTGACTGGCATAAGAATTTATGACCGCCATGAGGAAAACATTCCAAATTTAGGTTTGGTCCCTATGTTAGATAATGAAACTGGTAAAATGGCCTATATCAACACCCAGTCAGCAAAAGTCCGCAAGGATTATTCAGAGCATTATAAAAAACAAGTAAGTCAATTTGAAAATTTATTTCATAAAAATGGCTCAGGTACTTTGCATTGCCGATTGGATGAAAGCTATGTTAAAAAGTTATTGAATTTTTTTAAATCAAGAGGCTGATGAGAAGAGTTATCCTAATGTTTTTTGGATTAATTTTTTCGCTCTTCATGGCTAGAGGACAAACCTCTATAGAATTTAATGTTACTGTTGATACCACTAAAATGCGTATAGGTGAAAAAATTAATTATACCCTTCAATTGAAAGCTGATTCAACAGCACAGATTATTTTTCCAGAACAAGCCCGTTTTACTCCTTTTGAAATTCTCGAGGAAAGTCCGATTGATACTATCAGGGCAAAAAGTCACTACCTTTTTTCTAAGAAATATGCCTTGATTCAATTTGACTCTGGAGTATACTGGTTACCACCACAAAAAGTATCTGTTGATGGGATTGCTAGAACCTCCGACTCACTTATGATTCAAGTAGCCAATGTTCCAGTAGATACTCTAAAGCAAAAGTTATTTGATATAAAGCCAATTGCGCAAGTTGAACAAAATTTTGATGCACTGATTAAAAGTTTAATTTATGGACTGCTAGTTGTATTGATTTTGATTGGGTTAATTTATGGTTTCTATTATGCAAAAAAGAGTAGGGGAGACCGTAGAAAGAAGCTTCCACCTTTTGAACGCGCTATTGAGGAACTTAAAGCTTTGGAATCTATCTCTCCTTCAGAGCAAGAGGAGTATAAAAATTACTACTCTCGCCTGACTGATGTGGTAAGACGTTACTTAGAGGAAGAGACAAAAATTACTGCTTTAGAAAGCACTACGGATGAATTATTACTCAAGTTAGAGGCCTTAAAAAAGAATGGAAAATTAGAGTTAGAGCGTGAAACTATTAAGGACCTAAAGACTGTTTTACAGACGGCTGATTTGGTAAAGTTCGCTCGATCTATGCCTGAATTCGGTACCACAGCTAAAGACAGGGTATTGGTCCAGGGGGTCGTTTTAAAGACTAAAGAAGCCCTACCTGAGCCTACCCCAGAAGAGATTAGAGATAAAGAGGAATACCAAGAATTATTGGTTAAAAAAAGAAGAAAACAGCAGTTTCAGTGGGGTTTAACCTCATTGGGAATTATAATGGTTTTAAGCCTTTTACTAGCTATTGCTTTATATGGATTTTATCCGGTTAGAGATACTATTTTGGGTAATCCTTCCATAAGGCTAAAAAATAAGGAATGGATTAATAGTCAATATGGAACCCCCCCTGTAAAAATTGCAACGCCAGAGGTTCTTCGAAGGGTTAAAACCGAGATGGGCGGAGCGTTGCGTTTTTCCTCCGGAGATTATGATTCCCCCTTTTACATTGACTTGGTTTTCACACAAAAACCCCCAAAACAGAATCAGAAAGAAAAAAGAGCCGAAAGGGAGCAACCCGACAAAGATAAAGAAGAGGTTCAAGAATTAATTAATGAAATAATTAATGATTTCCAGTCTCGTGGTGCAGTGAATATACTTATTAAAGAAGAGGAGTTCACCACATTATCTGGAATCCCAGCCTTAAAAATTTATGGAACCTTAGATTATCCAAAGAAAGGAAAAAATAAACGAGTTCGTTGCAATTATATGACGCATTTATTTGATTTTGACAAGGGTGGTATAAACCTAACTTTATTGTATGAGAAGGAAGATCGCTATGGTCCAGCAATCGAAAAAAGAGTTATGGAGAGTTTTGAATTAATAAAAGAATTATAATAGTGTTTGAGGGAATTTACTTAGCGAATCCTAATTATCTTTGGTTGTTTATTTCACTTCCGCTACTTATAGGATGGTACTTTTTTAATTCAAAAAAAGCACAGCCTGTATTAAAAATATCCTCACTTAAAGGTTTTCAGCAAAAAACAAATTTTCTTGGCAAGCTCCAACCCTTACTATTTATTTTGAGACTCCTTTCGCTGGGTTTGATAATCTTAGCAATATCAAGACCTCAAACGATGGACGTTTCAACAAGAACTAAAACAAATAAGGGAATAGACATCGTTATGGCAATTGATGTATCGTCTAGTATGTTGGCACAAGATTTGAAGCCTAACCGTCTTACCTCACTTAAGAGAGTAGCTACTTCTTTTATTGATGATAGAATGAGCGACAGAATAGGGTTAGTTATCTATGCAGGAGAAAGTTATACTAAAACACCTATTACTAGTGATAGAGCGATTGTAAAAAATGCCTTGCGCGAAATACGTTACGAAGGTTTAATTGAAGATGGAACAGCAATTGGAATGGGGCTTGCCACCGCAGTTAACAGATTAAAAGATAGTCGCGCCAAAAGTAAAGTAATCATTTTGCTTACAGATGGGGTTAACAATTCAGGCTTTATAGATCCTAAGATAGCAAGTGAACTAGCTGTGGAATATGAAATTAAGACTTACACTATTGGGCTTGGAAGTAACGGTACGGCAAGAGCACCTGTAGGGATTTTACCGAATGGTAAGTTTCAATATGGTATGACCAAAGTTGAAATTGATGAGGAATTATTGAAAACTATTGCAAAAAATACTGGAGGTCTTTACTTTCGAGCAACTGATAATAAAAAATTGGAGGAAATCTATGACGAAATTAATAAATTAGAAAAGACCGAAGTTGAGGAATTTAAATATTACAACTACGAGGAAAAATTCAGGCCTTTGATATTATTAGCATTGACTTTAATATTAATAGAGTGGTTGGCAAGAAATACTATTTTTAAAAGCTTTATTTGAGATGTATCAATTGGACGCACCTTTTTATTTTTATTTTTTTACCATAATACCAGTTTTGTGGGTTGGTTTTCTTTTGGTTGAAAAATGGAAACATAGTGTTCAAATACGCTTTGCTCAATCTTCTTTAATGGAAAAATTAAGCCCCAATCGTTCTAAATTTAAACCAGCTTTAAAGCTTTTCTTGTTGACTTTAGGAGTTTCATTTTTAACTTTGGGCTTGGTAAATCCCAAAATTGGCACACAGTTAGAAACGGTAAAAAGAGAGGGTGTAGATATAGTTTTTGCCATTGATGTATCCAAAAGTATGCTGGCGGAGGATATTGCCCCAAATCGATTGGAAAAGTCTAAACGTCTAGTCTCAGCTATAATCAATCAACTAACCAGTGATCGCATAGGTATCATTGCCTATGCCGCTCAAGCCATCCCTCAATTACCGATTACTACTGATTATGGTGCGGCTAAAATGTTTTTACAAGCGCTAAATACCGATATGCTATCTTCTCAAGGCACTGCACTTGATGCAGCTTTGGACTTATCTGGAACCTTTTTTGATGATGAAGACCAAACCAATCGTGTGTTGTTTTTAGTTTCAGATGGAGAAGATCACTCTGAGGAGGGGAAATCCGCTGCAAGTAGGGCTTCAGAACTGGGGATTAAAATTTTCACCTTTGGCGTAGGTTTAAACGAAGGTGCTCCTATACCTATTAAAAGGAGAGGAATCGTAGAATCGTATAAGAAAGATTTGGATGGGGAAACAGTGATCACAAAGAGAAATCCAGAAATTTTAATTCAGATAGCCAATGCTGCAGGTGGAGAATATATTGATGGAAATGATACACAAGCGGTAGTAGATTTTGTATTGGAAACACTTAAGAATATGGATAAAAAAGAATTTGAAGCAAAAAAATTTGTTAGTTATAAAGATCAGTTTCAAGCTTTTCTTTTTGCCGGATTCCTTTTAATTTTGCTTGAGGTATTTCTTTTTGAAACCAGAACGAAATGGGTACAACGTCTAAATTTATTCAACGAGAACAAATGATAGAAAGAACTTCTTTACTTGTTTTTTTTCTGCTTGTTTTTTGGTCAATAAATGCACAAGTCAGTGAGGTTACCAATCAAATTTATGAGGGTAATACTCGTATTGAAGCTGATGAATTTGATGAGGCTGAAATGGCCTTCCGTAGGGCATTATCGAAATCTCCTGAAAGAACAGAAGCACTTTACAATCTAGGGAATACACATTTTAATGAACAGGATTATGAAGAGGCTAAACAAAGGTATTTTCAAACCCAAAAATTTGCTGATAACAGTACAAGTAAGCACCAGGCGTTTCACAATATGGGAAATGTTTTTATGAAACAAAAAGATTACGCTAAAGCAGTAGAAACTTATAAAAATGCATTGAGAAATAATCCTCAGGATGAGGAAACCCGATACAACTATGCCTTGGCAAAAGAATTACTTGAAAAAGAACAGCAACAACAAGATAATAAGGAACAAGACCAGCAAGACCAACAAAATAAAAATAATCAGGAAAATAAAGATAAAGAAAAGGATGGCGACAAAGATCAAGATTCGAGAGAAAATAAGGAAGATAATGAGAGTGATAAAGGAGAAGATGAAAAAGATAAAAAGGATGAGGGAAATCAGGAAAAAGATAACCGATCAAATGAAGGAAATAACCAGAAGAAAAATCAACAGCCACAGAAACCCAAACAAACGGAATTATCACCTGAACAAGTAAAAAGTTTGCTTGAGGCAATGAATAATCAAGAAAAAGAAGTTCAAGATAAAGTTAATGCAGAAAAGATAAAGGGAACCCCAATTAGGGGCAGAAAAGATTGGTAAAATTAATCGATGAAAAAAATTAAGATTTTTATTTTAATCACACTTATGGGAGTAGTTCAGTCGATTGCTCAAGAGGTCAGTTTTGATGCAAAAGTAAGTAAGAGAAGTATGGGATTAAATGAAAGACTTAGGGTAGATTTTGTAATGAATCAAAATGGCGATGACTTTACACCTCCAGATTTTTCTGGATTTAGAGTCGTTGGTGGACCTAATCAGTCAATTAGTAATTCATGGGTTAATGGAAAAAGAAGTTTTTCAAAAACTTATACTTATTTCTTGACTCCAAAAGAAAAGGGAGCATTAAAGATAAAACAAGCTAAGATTAATATAGGAGGAGAGATTTATAAAACTACCCCAGTTGATGTCACTGTTACTGAGGCAGTGGCAGTTCCAAGAGATCCAAACAGTCCAGAATACTTAATTGATGATAATATCCATCTGATCACTGAGATTTCAAACAGTAGACCCTTTCTCAATGAGGCAATAACTGTCATTTATAAACTTTATTTCAGAAACCCATTGAGAATATCTGATGGTCGAGCAATTGAAAATCCTCAGTTTGAAGATTTTTGGAGTCATAACATTAATATACCTCAGCTAAAAGTTGAATCAGGAACCTACAAAGGTGAAGATTACAATATGGTGATTTGGAAAAAGAGTGTTTTATATCCTCAGAAAACTGGAAAACTTTTCATTGATCCTCTGAGCTTAAGTTTGGTGATTGACCTTCCCTCCAAAAGAAGAGATTTTTTTGGAAATAGAATTGTCCAGCAATCATCCAGGACGGTTTCAGCGGGTAAGAGGACCATCAATGTTAAACCACTTCCAGAAAAAGGAAAACCTGCCAATTTTTTTGGTGCTGTAGGGCAGTTTAATTTTGATGCTTTGATTAATAAAAACTCCTTGAAGGCAAGTGAATCTTTCGAGGTGAAATTAAAAGTATCCGGAAAAGGTAATTTAAAACTTTTTAATTTACCTAAGCTAATTTTACCCAATACTCTGGAGGTCTTTGAACCAGAGCATAGTGAAAATGTCAGAACAACTCTTTATGGGATGCAGGGTAGTATAGAAGATAATTATACCGTTGTTCCCCGTTTTCAGGGAAAATATCCCATTTCAGCGATTTCATTTTCTTATTTTGATCCAAAAAAAGAACGCTACTTTACTTTGCGCTCTAACGATCAAATCGTGGATGTATATGGGGGTCCTGTTTCCCCAAATTCAAATCAAAAAACTTCTCCAACAAATAAACAATTAATTGCTTCCTCTAATGAGTCTTTTCGATTTATTAAGTTAAAGCCTAATCTAGAGCCTATGGTTAAGATGAGATTTTGGAATAGTAAAATATATTATAGCCTTATGGCTTCTCCATTCTTCATCTTACTTGCCTTTGTTATATTTACTAGACGCAATCAAAGAATATCTGATGATATTGAAGGATCAAAGTTGAGAGCAGCCAATCGTTTGGCCAAAAAGTACCTTGGTGAGGCCAAAAATAATTTAAGTAACAAATCACTCTTCTATGAAGCTCTGGAGCGAGCATTATACAATTATCTAAAGGCAAAACTTAAAATTAAAACGGATGATTTTAGCAAAGAAAAAGTAACTGAATTATTATCCTTAAAAAATCTATCCCCTAACGAAATAAATCTGTTTGTAGCAGTTTTGGAGAACTGTGAAATCGCTAGATATTCACCGGCTACAGACACTGAAATGCAAAAGGACTTTAATCAAGCTCTTCAGGTAATCTCTGATATTGACAAGAAATTATGAGAAAGAAATTTACATTAGTTTTTGTATTGATGTTCTTCTATTTAGCAATTGGACAAGATAATAATCGAAAATTTGAAAATGCCAACACGGCGTACAATGCAGGTCAATTTGAAAAGGCAATTCTAATATATAAAGAAATTTTAGAGTCAGGTGAATATAGTGCAGCTCTTTTTTTCAACATGGCCAATTGTTATTACCGATTGAATAATGTTGCAGAAAGTATCTTCTTTTTTGAGAAGGCTAAACAATTGAACCCCTTGGACCATGACATTAAAGTCAATAGCACCTTTGCTCAGAACATGGCAATAGATGCAGTAGAGGTATTACCTAAATCTCAAATCACAAAATTTCAGGAAGGCTTATTAGGACTTTTTAAACAAGACGGTTGGGCTATTTTTTCCGTCTTTTTGTCATGGCTGCTAGTTGTTTTTTGGATACTTTATTTGAGAAATAAAATCCCTTTATTAAAACGTATTTTCTTCGTTTTTACCATATTGATTGGTTTACTTTTAGTGAGCTCTGTATCTATTTCATTTATAAAATCCACTAATGAGGCTGCTACTACCTATGGTATTTTATTTAATGAAAAGATTGAGGTTTGGACAGAACCTAATTCAAGAGCAGAGGGATTATTTTTCATTCATGAGGGAACGAAAGTTCAAATGTTAGATGTTCTTCAGGAGTGGCAAAAAATCAGAATTGCTAATGGTTCAGAGGGCTGGATTAAAGGGGGTAAAGTAAGAAGCCTTAAAAGTTTTAAATAAGGTCGTTAGGGAATTCATCTTTTAACACACTACCCCAATTAAAAAGATATTCTCCAAGTTCGATAATAGGAGCATATAAAAAGGATTTATTAATCATTTCTTGATCCATTATGGTTATCCACTGATTTATTTTGGAAGCAAAAAACAGAATTACACTACTAATTATTGCCCACTTCAACGTGCCAAAAATTGAACCTAGAAACTTATTGAAAAGACCTAAAGAGGCTTGACTTAATATCTTTGTAACTCCCTTTGCTAATAGAGATATAGAATAAACAATAACGATGAAAACTACAAGAAAAGAAAAAATTTGTATAACCAAAGGGTTCCAATTAAAAAAACCTTCAATTTGTTCGGTTATAAAATTGGACAATTTAATTGCACTTAAAAAACCTAAAAATAAGGCTGCTAGACTTGAAAGCTCAATAACGAGACCCTTCGCAAAACCTTTTAAAAATCCAAAGCCCAGTAGAAGGCCAATAATCAAATCAACTAAGTTCACTTTACTAAATTACTTTATTTTTAGGAATGTAGGTATCTAGATTTTCTTAAAGCCAGTATCTTTATAGGGTGGAAAAAAGTCTAAGTCGAAATGAAGAATTAAAAGACCGATGGGAAAACTTAGTTATTATTTTGAGTAATAAATTCTCTGACGGAAAACCACTTGATGTAGAGGATATTCTTTATTTAGTTGGCCTTCAGGAATTGGGTCAGATTCATCGAAAAATGAAAAAAGATGATAATGTCAATTTGATTCATATAGGAATATGCAGTGTATTAGAGCCTTATGGTTATTATCGTTTTGACTATTATGATGAAGGTGGATGGCCTCATTTTGAACTTTTAGAACCATTGCCTTATCTTAAGCCAGGTGAGCAAACAATATTAATGAAAGATGCATTAGTTACATATTTTTTAAAACGTGAGCTAATTCAATAAATTTTTACTTTTGTGTAATGATTAAAAAAATCAATGAAAATTTGGACTTAGTAAATAAATTTAGATCTGAGTCAAAGGAAGAAGTCGAAGCGTTTCGAGTAAAATATTTGGGTAAAAAAGGTATTTTAAATTCCTTTTTTGATGCTTTCAAAACTTTGCCAAGTGAACAAAAAAAGGAATTTGGAGCTCCACTAAATAAGCTTAAAAATGCGGTGATAGAAAAAGTAAAAGTTTTACAGTCTGAAACCGAGATTCAACTTCCCACATCTAGTTTTATTGATTTGTCAAGACCTGGATTTCCATTCGAAATGGGATCTAGACACCCCCTTTCACTTGTTAAAAACAGAATTGTTGACATATTTGCTCAAATAGGGTTTAACATATCAGAGGGTCCTGAAATTGAGGAGGATTGGTACAATTTCACTGCCTTAAATCTTCCTGAACACCATCCAGCTAGAGACATGCAGGACACTTTTTTCATTCAAAAAGATCCGGACATCTTATTGCGAACCCATACTTCCTCAGTTCAGGTTAGGTATATGGAAAATAACCATCCTCCAATCCGAACAATTTCTCCAGGTAGAGTTTTCAGAAATGAGGCTATATCAGCTAGATCTCATTGTATTTTTCACCAAGTTGAAGGGTTGTACATTGACAAAAATGTTTCCTTTGCTGATCTAAAACAAACCCTGCTGTATTTCACCAAATCACTTTTTGGAAAGTCAAAAATACGATTGAGACCTTCATATTTTCCCTTTACAGAACCTAGTGCTGAACTCGATATTTACTGGGGCTTAGATACAGAGACAGATTATCGGATAACTAAAGGAACAGGTTGGTTAGAAATCATGGGTTGTGGCATGGTAGACCCAAATGTTTTAAAAAATTGTAAAATAGACCCCAAGGAATATTCTGGTTATGCATTTGGAATGGGAATTGAACGAATTGCAATGCTACTTTATCAAATTGGTGATATACGGTTATTTTTTGAGAATGATGTTCGGTTTTTATCCTATTTTAAATCTGGAGCATAATTTTTTCTAATCAGACTTCATAAATAAGAAAAATTAAGTGTACTTTTTTTACATTGATTTCAATTTTATTGCCCTATAAATTAATATCATGAGTCCTAAACCATAAAATATTCCGATTCTAAGAAATTTTTTTCTGGAATCAACTGTGAATTGAGATAGGGACCAGCCAACAGTTACTAGAAAAACCATCAATAAATTTGTTAAAGGATACTCAAGCAAAAAAAATCTCACTTCCTTATTCTCAATAACTTTTATTACGGAAAATTTATACCATAAATTAAACTTTGGAGAAATTAAATAAAGGGTAAGTCCGATAAATAGCTGAATATAGGAAAATATTAAGCCGAATAAAAAAAGTCGTAGGTCAAAAGTTTTAAAAAATTTCCTCTTAAAAAAACTTACTATAGCATTAGACGTTCCAAAAAACAATGTCACTATAACTATCGAGGACCAATATATATATACCTCTTCTAAAATTAAATGCAAAGGCAATTTTAATCTTGATTAAGTAATAATAAATTTAAGATATTAGTTCATTTTTTAGCTTTTCTAGCCTTAATAAAGCTTTTGATGAAATAAACCATTGCGATTATTGTAGTAGCAACCATCAAAAATACTCTAAATATGGCTGGATTGTCACCTCTATCTATTGCTGAGAATAGTGGCTTAAGAAGCCCAATCAAAATCATAAACGTTAAAACAACAACTATATGTGAAATAAATTTATTTTCTTTTTTTACTCCATTATTCATCAAAACAATAAAAGTGCCAAAAAAAACAGGAATAAGTGCCGTTATTGGCCTTAATTCTGATGTGAAATAACCAAATAAACCAATTATTATAAGGATGAAACCGTTAATTAAACTTATGTTATGTGTTTTCATATAATACTATTATTTATCAAATATAGAATATTCTTAACTCAGCTTATTACATAAACCTTAATTAATATTTAAAGAAGTTTAATTTTTAAACAGTTGAAATCCTTAATGTATTAACCATTCCTTTTTCAATAATTGGCATGGCAGTCAAGTTAATCAGTAAGTCTCCTTTATTAACATAACCTTTTCCCTTAGCTATTTCATTAATTTGTTCAACAGTTTTGTCAGTGCTTTCAAAGCTGTCGTAAAAGAAAGCACTCACACCCCAAATCAAGTTAAGTTGAGTCAAAATACGTTTGTTCGATGTAAATACTAATATGTGGGAATTTGGTCTCCAAGCTGAAACTTGGAAAGCTGTATAACCACTATTAGTTAAAGTGCATATAGCTTTGGCTTGGACATCATTAGAAATGTGGACTGCATGGTAACAAATAGATTTTGTTATGAACCTAACTGTTCTAATGTTTGGGGGTTTTTGAGGTACGGAGATTAGTTCGGAGTGTTCTACACTATGAATGATTGAGCTCATGGTTTGAATTACCTGAACAGGATTTTCTCCAATGGAGGTTTCCCCAGAGAGCATTACGGCATCAGCACCATCCATAACAGAGTTTGCAACGTCGTTCACCTCAGCTCTTGATGCAGTTAGGCTATCAATCATACTCTCCATCATTTGAGTTGCAATAATTACAGGTATTCTAGCTTTTTTTGCAAGTTTAACTAACTTTTTTTGAATTAGGGGTACTTCCGCAGGGGGAATTTCAACCCCAAGATCACCTCTAGCTACCATTAAGCCATCACAGTATGATATTATCTTATCAATATTTTCTATCCCTTCAGGCTTTTCAATTTTAGCAATAATTGGAATTTTATAATTAGTGTGATGTTCAATTAATTTTTTGAGGTCAAGAATATCATCACTATTTCTTACAAATGAAAGGGCAATCCAGTCAACATTTTGTTTAATTGCAAATTCAGCGTCAACAATATCCTTATCAGTTAGGGCTGGAAGTGATAATGATGTATTTGGTAGATTAACACCTTTTTTTGATTTTAAACTTCCCCCTTGAATAACTCTTGCTTTAACCTTTGATTTTTTGTCTGAAGAAACTACCTCAAATATTAGTTTACCATCATCTAACAACACCCTTTCTCCAGGTTTAACGTCTTGTGAAAAATTTTTATAATTCATGTAAACTTTTTCCTTGTTTCCCACAAAATTTTGATCACTATCAAATGTAATTATTTCCCCTGGCTCAAGTCTAGCTCCCTCTTTAACACTTCCAATTCTTAATTTTGGACCTTGAAGATCAGCCAGAATTGATGTATTAGATTCAATCTTCTCACTTACTTTACGAACCATTTTAATCCTATTTTCAACTTCACTGTGGTCAGCGTGAGAAAAATTGATTCGGAACACATCTACTCCTTCCAAAATCATGGTTTCAATTATTTCAGGAGTATCTGTTGATGGGCCTAAGGTGGCAACAATCTTTGTTTTTTTTCTTTCACTCATTAATTAAAAATTTATGATAAGATCGAGGTTTATTTGACTTAGATTAGGCTGATAAAAATAGGACACCTCACTAATTTTTTCTATTGCTTTAACTAATGAAACTGTATTAATTCCTGAATTAATTTTTAATATATAATCTACGTCAATTAAATCCTCAATCAAATATAATTCTTTTGTCTTAGGTATTTCAAATAAGCTTCCAACCTTTTCTGCACTATCTTCAACTAATAAAGATCGATTTGAAAAAAGGTAACAAGATACTCCCTTAATTCTATCATTCCATTCAAAACTTTGGAATTTAACTTTATATTTATTGTGATAAATTTCTTCCTTTGATTTAATGAATCTCGAATTAAATGCTGTATTTAGTAAATAGGCTAATCTGTAGTTCTCACAATTTGAATTAATGCATATTAAATTGAATTCCTCTTTATTAATATCATCAAGGAAGTAGCGTTTTTTTTTATTCATAAATTTTTTGATTGGATTTTCATTGAATAGTATGCGCGGCGAGCTGCTTTTTCCTC